>Ga0307507_10000361_pt1 | contig 93081 bp, 83 predicted proteins | sample 7_EM_MG_FD_207223 | JGI IMG/M metagenome (GOLD analysis project Ga0307507, IMG submission 207223) | Populus trichocarpa ectomycorrhiza microbial communities from riparian zone in the Pacific Northwest, United States - 7_EM | ecosystem: Host-associated > Plants > Roots > Unclassified | place...
CCGGCCGATTCCATCCCGACGGGGGTCGGGACATAAACAATCAGCCATCCACAAAACAAATGGCATCACAAACATTCATCGACACACTGTTGAGTTCTCAAGAAACAGACACCTTATCCCCGGATAATTCTCACTATCCGGAGAGGCGTTCTCTTTCGGTAATCCCTACTCTATCAGATCTTCCGGGCTGCTTTTCCATCGCATTGACGGCAAAGCGCAGTGACCCGAATTCCACGTAATGACGAGGAATCGGTGTCAGCTCAGAAGGATGAAGAGGGACGTTCCCACCGATGCGATGACCGGCAACCTTGGTTGCCCTGATCCGCACTCGGCGACGTCTGCTTACGTTACCCGCGCGGTGATCTGACGTCAACTCAGATCTGCGGGGTTCGCTCGATCGGCTGGTATGCCCAGCTCAGCGCTGCAGCGTCGGCTTCAGCTCGCGCAGACGCTCGAGCAGGCCGTTCACGAACTGGGGGGAATCCGCGGTGGACAGCTCCTGGGCCAGCGAGACCGCCTCGTCGATGGCGACCACCTCGGGGACGTCCACACCCCACAGCAGCTCGAACAGGCCGAGACGCAGCACATTGCGGTCCACGGCCGGCATCCGGTCCAGGGACCAGCCGATCGAGTAGGTCTCGATCAGCGAGTCGATCCGGTCGATATGCTCGACCACGCCGCTGACCAGCTCTATCGCATACTCGCCGAGGCGCGGATCGGTGTCCTGCGCGGTCATCTGCTGCGACCTGGCGAGCCGGTCGGCCAGGATGCGCGTCGGGTCCACACCCTTGAGGTCGGCCTCGAACAGCACCTCGAGGGCGCGACGCCGCGCCTTGCTCCTGGTCGCCACGTCAGCCGTTGATCCGGCCGAGGTACTTGCCGTCGCGGGTGTCGACCTTGACCTTCTCGCCGGTGGAGATGAACAGCGGGACCTGGATCTCGTAGCCGGTCTCCACGGTCGCCGGCTTGGTGCCGCCGGTCGAGCGGTCGCCCTGCAGACCCGGCTCGGTGTAGGTGATGACCAGCTCGACGGCGGCGGGCAGCTCGACGTACAGCGGTACGCCGTCGTGCGTGGCAACGGTCGCCTCGGCGCTCTCCAGCAGGAAGTTCGCGGAGCCGCCCACGGTCTCGACCGGCACGTGGATCTGGTCGTAGGTGTCCGTGTCCATGAAGACGAAGTCGGTCGCCTCCTTGTACAGGTACTGCATCGTGCGCTTGTCGACGTTGGCCGTCTCGATCTTGATGCCGGCGTTGAAGGTCTTGTCGACGACCTTGCCCGTCAGCACGTGCTTGAGCTTGGTGCGCACGAAGGCGGGGCCCTTGCCGGGCTTGACGTGCTGGAACTCCACGACATTCCACAGCTCACCGTCGAGGTTGAGCGTCATGCCGTTCTTGAGGTCGTTGGTCGAGGCCACGGCCGGGTGACTCCTAGCGTGAGACTGCTGTCGGATTGCCGACCGGTAAGTCTACCGGCTGGAGGGCATGTGGCCGGACGGCGCAGGTGGGATGGCTAGTTTGCGACCTCCGCATAGGCGGCGGCGAGCAGCTGCGGATCAGGGGCCTCGAGGACCGTGGGCTTGGCCAGGCCCTGCAGGACGATGAAGCGCAGATGGTTGGCCCGGGACTTCTTGTCGATGCGCATCGCGTCGAGCAGTTTCGGCCAGGCCTGCGCGTCATAACTCAGCGGGAGGCCGAGGGCGCCGAGCAGGTCGCGGTGACGCTGGGCGGTGGCCTCGTCGAGGCGCCCGGCCAGGCGGCCGAGTTCGGCGGCGAAGACCATGCCGACCGAGATCGCCGCGCCGTGCCGCCACTGGTAGCGCTCGTTGCGCTCGATGGCGTGGCCAAGAGTGTGGCCGTAGTTGAGGATCTCGCGCAGGCCCGCCTCCTTGAGGTCTGCGGAGACCACGTCCGCCTTGACCTGGACGGCGCGGCGGATCAGCTCGTGGGTGTGCGGGCCGTCGGGAGTGGTTGCTGCTTCGAGGTCTGATTCGATCAGGTCGAGGATGGCGGGGTCGGCGATGAAGCCGCACTTGACCACCTCGGCGAGGCCGGCGACGTAGTCGTTGCGCGGGAGGCTCTCCAGGGCGGCGAGGTCGCACAGGACCCCGGCGGGCGGGTGGAACGCGCCGACCAGGTTCTTGCCCTCGGGGGTGTTGATGCCGGTCTTGCCGCCGACCGCCGCGTCGACCATGCCGAGCAGGGTGGTCGGGACCTGGACGATCCGGACCCCGCGCAGCCAGGTGGCCGCGGCGAAGCCGGCCAGGTCGGTGGTCGACCCGCCGCCGACCCCGACGATCGCGTCGGTGCGGGTGAATCCGGCCTGGCCGAGGACGGACCAGAGGTAGGCCAGGACCTGGACGGACTTGGCCTCCTCGGCGTCCGGGACCTCGATGGTGACGGCCTCGTACGTCGGGTCGAGATCGGCGCGGACGGCCTCGGCGGTGTTGGTCAGGGCCTTGGGATGGATGATCGCGACCCGCGCGGGCCTGGTGCCCAGCAGGGCGGGCAGCTCGCCGAGCAGGCCCGTGCCGATGATGACGTCGTAGGGGCTGTCGCCGCCGACCGTGATGGTCGTCTTGTCGGTCACGCGGACAGCTCCTTGGCGATCAGGGTGGCGACCTCTTCGGCGGGCCGGCCAACGGTGGAGACGGTCAGCGTGGCGACCTTCTCGTAGAGCGGCCTGCGCTGGGTGAGCAGGGCGGAGAGCTGGCCGCGGACGTTGCCGAGCAACAGCGGGCGGGCCGTGTTGAGGCCGACCCGGCGGGCGGCCTCGGCGGCGTCGACTTCGAGGTAGGCGACGAGTTGGCCGACGAGGGCGGCCTGCGTCTCGTCGCGCAGGACCGCGCCGCCGCCGAGGGACAGGACGCCGTCGTGCGAGTCGATCGCGGCGCGGACGGCCTCGGACTCCAGCTCGCGGAAGTACTGCTCGCCCTTCTCGACGAACAGCTCCGAGATCGGCATGCCGGTGATCGCCTCGACATCGGCGTCGGTGTCGCGGAAGGGCAGGCCGAGCCGGTCGGCGAGCAGCTCGCCGACGGTGCTCTTGCCGCAGCCGGGGGCGCCCACCAGGATCACGCGCGGGCTCACCGCAGCACCTCCAGCCCGCGGGCCTCGACGTCGGCGAGGTACGCGGTGACGTTGCGGGCGGTCTCGGTGACCGAGTCGCCGCCGAACTTCTCCAGCAGGGCCTCGGCCAGGACCAGGCCGACCATGGCCTCGGCGACGATGCCGGCGGCGGGGACGGCGCACACGTCGGAGCGCTGGTGGTGCGCCACCGAGGCCTCGCCGGTGGCGGTGTCGATGGTGGCCAGGGCGCGCGGGATCGTCGAGATCGGCTTCATCGCGGCGCGCACGCGCAGCAGATCGCCGGTGGACATGCCGCCCTCGGTACCGCCGGAGTGGCCGGAGCGGCGGCGCACGCCCGGCCCGGAAGGCGCCGTGCCGGGCTCCATCTCGTCCTGCGCGAGGGAGCCGCGGATCCCGGCGAGCGCGAAGCCGTCGCCGAGCTCGACGCCCTTGATCGCCTGGATGCTCATCAGCGCGGCAGCCAGGCGGGCGTCGAGCCGCCGGTCCCAGTGCACGTGGCTGCCCAGGCCGGGCGGGAGGTTGTAGGCGAGCACCTCGACGACGCCGCCGAGGGTGTCGCCGGCCTTGTGGCAGGCGTCGATCTCGGCGACCATCGCGGCGGAGGCCTCAGGGTCGAGGCAGCGCACCGGGTCGGCGTCGATGCGGTCGAGGTCGGCCGGGGTCGGCAGCAGCCCGGCGGGGGTGCGGACCGGGCCGAGCTGCACGACGTGCGAGACGATCTGGATCCCGGCCGCCTGCTCGAGGAACGCGCGGGCGACGTCGCCGAGCGCGACCCGCGCCGCGGTCTCCCGGGCGCTGGCCCGCTCCAGGACCGGCCGGGCGTCGTCGAAGCCGTACTTCTGCATGCCGACCAGGTCGGCGTGGCCGGGCCGTGGCCGGGTGAGCGGGGCGCTGCGGGCCTGGCCCGCGCCGGTGGCGGAGAACTCGGCCGAGCCGGGCTCGAGCTCGTCGAGGGCGCCGGGGCCGGCGATCGGGTCGGCGGCCATCGCCGACTCCCATTTCGGCCACTCGCTGTTGCCGATCCGGATCGCCACCGGGCCGCCCTGGGTCAGGCCGTGCCGGACCCCGCCGAGGAAGGCGACCTCGTCCTGCTCGAACTTCATCCGGGCGCCGCGGCCGTAGCCGAGGCGGCGTCGGGCGAGCGCGTCCGAGACCGCCTTGGTCGAGGTGCGCACGCCGGCGGGCAGCCCCTCGGCGAGCGCGACCAGCGCGGGACCGTGTGATTCACCTGCGGTGAGCCAACGCAACATGCCCCGATCATCCCACGGCGGCGACGGCGCTCCGAGGGGCTTTCCACAGGCCGGGATATGGTGTTATGTGGTGAAGAAGTGATCTTTTGAGCTACCAACGGTCACCGTCCGGCTACTTCCGAGTCATCTGCACGGTTTAGGTTGCGGCGATGAGTGCGCATGCGGATCCCACCGCGAGTCGGGCGGGGTGGGTCGGCTTCCTGTCCGACTACGGGCTTTCCGACGGGTTCGTCGGCGTCTGCCACGGGGTGATCGCGACGCTGGCCCCGGCGGTGCGGGTCATCGACGTGTGCCACGACGTGCCGCCGGGCGATCTGCGGCGGGGGGCGGCATTGCTGGCGCAGGCCGCGCCGTATATGCCGGCGGGGGTGCTGCTCGCGGTGGTGGACCCGACGGTCGGAACGCGGCGGCGCGGGCTGGTACTGCAGGCGGGGCGCTCGTATCTGGTGGGGCCGGACAACGGGCTGCTGCTTCCGGCCGCGCGGGCCCTGGGCGGAGTCGGCGCGGCGTACGAGATCACCGCGGCCGAGGTCATGCGGCAGCCGGTCTCGGCGACGTTCCACGGACGTGACGTGTTCGCGCCGGTGGCTGCGCAACTGGCGGGCGGTATGGCACCCGCGCGAGTCGGCGCGACGCTCCAAGTAGAGGATCTCGTGCAGCTCGCAGAGCCGGTGGCGCGGTTGACGGCACACCGGCTGGAGGGCGAAGTCCTGACGGTGGACCACTTCGGCAACGTGCAGACCTCGCTGTCCGCGACGCTGCTGCAGGCCGGCGGCCTGAGCGAGGGCGGGCAGCTGCGGCTGCACTGCCGGACCGGGGAGGTGCGGCTGCCGTTCAACCGGACCTTCGCGGACGTGCAGGACAGCGAGCCGGTCGGGTACATCGACTCGGCCGGGCTGTTCGCGCTGGCGCTGAACGGGAAGTCCGCCTCGACGAAGTACGACCTGCGGCCGGGCGATCCGGTGGCGCTGCGGCTTGGGGACTGAGCAGGACCGGCCGAGCTGACGGGGGCTCAGGAATTGACATACCCGCAACCAGTGTCACGGCTGCGGCTACCCCCCGTTGATCCGGAGGCAACGGGCGGGACACCCGGGTAAGGCACAATAGGTAGTGGCATGAGGCGACGAGGCCCGGTCGAAAGCAGGAACCTTTTTTATCGGCGCCTCGGGGGCGGTGCCTCGCCATCGTCCTTCAGGCGTTCGATCGACCCGACTCCGGCGCCACCGCGCCGGGTCCGACCGATGGAGCCCTTCAATGCGCAAGACCTCGATCCACACCGTCGATCTCATCACGATGCTGATCGGCGAAGTCGACACCGGGGCGGGCGCGCCGAGCGCGCTGCCCGGCCACGTGCAGGACCGGATCGCGTCCATGGGCGGCGCGGACTCGACCCGCCGGCGCTTCCCGCGCCGCCGGGTGACCTGAACCCCGCCGCGGGGGTGAAACAGTACCCTCAAAGGGGTTGACAGAACCCTGTCGCGCGGTCACCGTCCGGAATTGCGATGGTGACCGCGCGGTGGGAAACTGACCCGTCCCGCGGCGCCGAGTACGCGGCGAGTGCGACGAGGCTGAGGAGTGGGGATGTCCGGCGGCGTGGGCTTCGAGGGGGCGAGGACCGCGACATCCGGGGGAGGCACGCAGGCGGCGCCGCAGGTCTACCACGACGCGGTGCTCGCGTCGCAGCAGGCCGACGGGACCGGACGGGCGCCTGCGTCCGGTGCACTGCCGCCACTGGTTCCACCGCCGATCGATCCGAGTCTCGGCGCAGCTCCGGTCACCGCTGTTCCGCAGACGCGGGGTGCGGCGCCGCGACCGGCGCAGGCACCGGTGGACGGGCAGCGGTCGGGGCCGGGAGCGGTACCGGGTCAGCCGAGGCCGGGGTTCCCGATGGCCCGGGTCTTCGACGGGGTGAAGCCGGACGGCAGCCCCCTGGTTTCCCGTTCGAATCTCGACCCGCGCGAGCTTCCCGCGCTGGTGGCCTATCTCACCCGGGCGACAGTGGCGCTCTCCGCGCCGGGTACGACCCGTGACGAGTTCGCCGTCGACGGACCGCCGAGTGTGCCGCGGGTCTTCCACACCGACGGCGCGTGGGTGTGGCCGGCGGCGGTCGGGTACTACCTGAACCGCTATCAGCTCCCTCCGCAGCCGGAGTTCCTCGCGCACATCAGGGCTCGGCATTACGCGCTCACGCCGGTGCACCCGCAGACCGTCCAGGCAGCCGCGACGCAGATCATCGCGGTGCTCGACGCGCAGCGGGTGGAGCGGTCGGGACCGAATGCGGCGAGCGGAACGGTGGCGGGGCCGGGGAGCGGGACGGCGCCTCAGTCCCCTGGTGCGCCGGTGGCGGCGGGTGCAGCCGAAGCGGATGCGGAGGCGGCGACCTCGCAGGCTGCTGACGTGCTGCCGGAGTTCAGCGCCTCCTTCAACGCCGCCGGCAACCGGCACGCCGCGTGGGTCACCGAACAGCTGGAGACCTTCCTCGCCTTCCTGCCGCTCGGCGACTGGTCCGTGGACCACGCCTCGCGCACCTACTGGCAGTCAGGACGCGAATTCATCGTGGACGGGCTGGGCACCCTCTCCCCCGGCGGGGTCTGGACCTGGGCCTGGGCCGACCCGGCGACCTGGGGCCGGGGCTCCGCGATCACCGAGCAGTCGCGGCGGCTGCGCGCGCTGGGCGAGCGGGAGGGGCTGGCCGAACTCGTCACGCCCTCGTTCGGGCTGGCGGGCATCGCGGACGCGCCGGACAGTCCGCGCGACGCCGCCGAGATGATCACCTGGACGGCGATGGGGTTGCTGGGCGCCCGCGGCTACATCGGCCACAGCGCCACGGCGGACGGGACCGGCGGCAGGATCTACTACGTGGTCTGCGACACGACCGTGCCGGCGGCCGCGCCCCGGCTCGAGACCGTGCCGCGCTTCGTGATGGAGGGCGCCGCCACCTTCGGCGAGGACGCGGCCGACTGCGTGCTCGGCTATGTCGAGCACTACGGCTGGGAGTGGAGCCGGGTGCCGGACGGCATCGTGGTGGCGGCGGAGGGAATCGGGTCGTTCACCGTGGAGATCTCGGCGGAGGGGCGGCTGACGGGGCTGTCGCTGCACACCTAGGGGCTGTGTTTGTCTAAGGACCGTGCTGGTCTAAGAACAGTGCTGCTCTAAGGACAGTGCTGCTCTAAGGACAGTGCTGGTCTTAAGAACAGTGTTCAGCGTTCGTCGAGTGCGGCCGTGCCCGCTGCGCGCATGGCTGCGACGACGGCCGGGCGCAGTGCGGGATCGGAGCCGGTCATCATCTCGACCTGCAGCGCAGCCTGGTGGATCAGCAGGTCAAGGCCGCCGAGCACGGTGCCGCCCGCGTGTGCCCAGCGTGCGGCCAGCCGCGTGGGCCACGGGTGGTAGAGCACGTCGAACAGCGTGCCGACCGGCTTCGAGACCGCGTCCGCCAGCTCGTCGGCCGCGCCCGCCGGAGTGGTGTTGACGAGGAGCGGGGAGCCGAGGGCCTCTCGGACCTCGGTCCACGGCCGCAGCCGAAGGTCCACGCCGAGCCGTTCGGCCGTCGGGATGAGCTGCTTCCCGGCGCGGCTGGGCGAACGCACGTAGACGTCCACGCCGCCGTCGACGATCGACGCCAGCGCCGCCATCGTGGACGCTCCGGTGGCCCCGCCGCCGAGCACGGCCGCCGCCTCGACCCTGATGATCCCGCGCTCGGCGAACGCCGCGACCAGGCCCGGGATGTCGGTGTTCGCCCCATGACGGGCACCGTCCGCAGCGAACACCACCGTGTTGACGGCCTCGACCGCGAGCGCCGCCTCGCCGACCGAGTCGAGAAGCGGGATGACGGCGCGCTTGAGCGGCATCGTCAGCGACAGGCCGGCCCAACCGTCCGCCGCCGGTTCGAGCCCGTCGAGGAAGCCGGGCAGTGCCTGCTCGTCCACCTCGAACGCGTCATAGCGCCAATCGGCCAGACCGAGCCGCTGGTACGCGGCCCGGTGCAGCACCGGCGAGAGCGAGTGCGCGATCGGCGAACCGAGCACGGCAGCGCGGCGGACGTGCGCGGGGGCGGCAGGCGCGGTCGGGGACGCGGGTGCGTCCTTCGCGCGTGCGCCGTACGTATCGTTCGCCGGGTCGGCCGTACCGTCGGTTCCGTGTGCCATTGCGCCAGGTCTCAGCCGGTCCCGCACAGACCGGGGTACCTCGTACCGAGCGCCTGCCACTGGTTGTTGCTGGACGCGTACATGACACCGTCCGGCGTGGCGCAGAAGTAGTAGTAGGTGTTCGCGCGGTTCGGGTTGATCGCCGCGTCGACCGACTGCTGGTCGGGGTTGTCGATCGGGCCGGGCGGCAGGCCCTTGATGCCTTCGACGCTGGTGTTGTACGGGTTCGCCTTGTCGGCGTTGTTCGGCACCGCGCCGACGTTGCCCATGCCGTACAGCGTGGAGGTGTCGAAGCCGAGATGGGCGAACAGCGAGGTCGAGTTGAAGCGGTTGAACACCACCCCGGCGATCTTGTTCAGGTCGGCGGTGTTGCTGCCGGCCTCGGCGCGGGCCAGCGAGGCGATGATCAGCAGCTGGTACTCGGACAGCTTGAGCGCCGCGGCCTTGGCCGCCAGGTTCTCCTCGTTGAACACGGTCAACTGGTCGTCGACCATCTTCTTCAACAGGGCGGCCGGCGTCTTGTAGTCCGTCAGCACGTACGACTCGGAGGCGATGAAGCCCTCGATGTGCGCGTACGGGTACTTCGCCCCGGGCTGGGCGGTGGCCCAGGCCGGCAGGTCGATCTGGCCGCCGGCGATGGCGGCGCGGACGTCCGCGTCCTTCCAGCCGGTCTTGGTCTCCAGCGCGGTGAAGATCTGTCCGGCGCGCTCGCCGCCGTAGGTGATCAGCTGGGACTTGCCGTCCTGGTTCTTCGGATCGAGCAGGGCCGTGACGGCGGAGGCGGCGTTGATGCCCTTGGGGATCAGGTACGTGCCCGCTTGTATGCTCGTGCACTTGACGTTCGCGGTACAGGCGTCGGTGAACGCGCGCTGGCTCTTGACGACGCCCGCTTTGAAGAGCAGGCCGCCGATGGTCGTGCCACCCGAGCCGGACGGGATGGTGACGTCGATCTTCGTGCCGGTGCCGGCGGTCGAGACGAAGTCCGGCGGCGCGCCGTACTTGCTCTGGTACCACTGGATGCCCTTGTAGCCGCCGTAGCCCAGGCCGCCCGCGATCACCGAGAACGCGATGAACACGGCCAGGCAGTTGCGGCCCTTCTTCTGCTTGGGCTTGCGGCCGCGCCCGGAGCCCTCGTCGCCCTCGTCCTCGTCGTCGATCAGGTTGAACCGGCTGTCGCCCTCGTCCTCGTCGTCCAGGTCCGGGACGGCGCGGCGGCGCGAGCGGGACCCGTTCGCCGGGCCCGCGGCGCTCTCGGAACGACCGTCGGCCTCGCCGTAGCCGGCTGCGGGACCCCGGCGCCCGGCGGCGCTGGAGCGGGCCGGGAACTCTTCGTCGTCCTCGTAGGGCGCGCCGTAGCCGCCGGACGGGGCCGCGCCGCGTCGGCGGCTGTACGGGTCCTGACCCTGCGGCTGGCCCTGAGGTCCTGCCGGCGGGCGGCCGGGCGGCGGGGCCGCCGCGCCGGGGCCGGAGGTCGGGTAGCTGCCGGACGGGTAGGAACTGGAGGAGTAGCCGCCCGCGGTCGGGTACGCGCCGCTGGTCGACTGGCGCGGATCGCGATCGGTGGCGGGGTACGTACCGCTCGACTGACGCGGGTCACGCTCGGAGGCCGGGTAGCTGCCGGACGCGGATGGGGACCCGGGCCCGGATGCGTAGTCGCGGGCCGGGGATGCGTAACCGCCGGGGTTCGACTCCCGTGGCCGCGAACCGTATCCGTCGCCGTTCACGTCACGGGCAGGCCGGGTCTGACCCTGGTTCTGGCCGTAGCCGCCGCCTGACGATGCGTAAGGGTCGGCTGAGTAGGCGTCAGCTGCGTACGGGTCAGACGCATACGGATCGGACGCGTATGAGTCGCTCCCGTAGGAGGAGCCGGATGCGTACGGGTCGGCCGCCGGACGCGAGGGCTGCGGTTGCTGCTGCTGCTGCGGCGGTCGCGCCGTCTGCGCACGTCGGTCCGTGTACGGAGGCTGGGCCTGCGTCGGCTGCATCTGCGGAGACTGCTGCTGGTACGACTGCGGGTCCGGATACGCCTGCGACTGTGAGTTCCAGTCCTGCGTCATGTCACGCGGACCCAGTTCGTCGTAGTACGATTGCTGCGGTTGCGCAGGGTAATCCTGTGGATACTGATTCGACGGGTACGGGTCCTGAGAGTACTGCTGGGGGTACTGCGGCTGCTGCGCGTACTGGTCTGGCTGCTCGGGCTGCGGCTGACGCCCACGCACCCCGCGACGGCCCTGGCCCTGGCCGTAAGGCGCGGAGCCGGGCGCGGGCGCGGGTTCCTGCGTATCGCTGAACCAACCGTCGTCGCTCAAGCCTCGTACTCCTTCACCGGGGCGTGGGGCGCGACGTCGTCGTCGGCCGGGGAAAGCTGGCCGGGCGGCCGTCCGGAGGCCCGCTCGGCGTCGAGCGCGTTCTGCAGGATCACCACCGCGGCGGCCTGATCGACCACCGCGCGGCTGCGGCGTCCGCGAACACCCGACTCGCGTAGTCCACGGGTCGCGGTGACGGTTGTCAACCTCTCATCGACGAGCCGCACGGGAATCGGGCGAATTGTCCGGGCCAGCCGGACCGCGAACTCGCGGGCCTTGGCCGCCGCCGGGCCCTCGCCGCCGGACAGCGAGCGGGGCAGGCCGACCACGGCTTCTACGACCTCGTACTCACCGGCCAGCGCGGCCAGGCGGGTGAGGTCGCCCTCGCCCGCCGACACCGTCTCCACCGGCGTGGCCAGCAGGCCGTCCCGGTCGCAGACGGCCACGCCGATCCGGACCGCTCCGACGTCGATGCCGAGCCGCTTGCCCGATCTCACCGTTCTCCTCGCACTGCTTGCGCCGCCTTGGTGCTTCCCTGACCGTGGTGCTCACTCGACCGCACTGCTTCCGTCACGCCGGGCTCCGCGCCGCCGCGTTCGGGGCGCCTCGCCTTTTCCTCGGCTGTGCAGGACGTACAGCGGGGCGCGACGGTTCAAAACGCCGCGCCCGCATACGCTCCGCTCAGGCGGGCACGATCCCGGCGATCTGGCGGCGAACCGCTTCCAGCGCCGCGTCGAGGGCGCCGGGGTCGGTGCCGCCGCCCTGCGCGACGTCGTCCTTGCCACCGCCGCCGCCACCGAGCGACTGCGCCGCCGTCTTCGCCAGCGCGCCCGCCTTCAGCCCATGCTCCCGCGCCGCCTCGTTGGTCGCCACCAGGACGACCGGACGCTCGCCGGCCACGCTGCCGAGCGCGACCACGGCCGGGCGCGAGCCGAGCCGCGCGCGCACGTCGAACGCGAGCTTGCGCAGATCGTCCGCGGTGGTGCCGTCCGGCGCGCGATGCGCAACAAAAGCGACGCCGTGGACATCCATCGGGTTCCCGGCCAATTCGCCCGCGACCGCCAGGACCTGGCCGGCCCGCAGCGCCGCGATCTCCTTCTCCGCGTCGCGCAGCTTGCCGACGATGCCCGCGATCCGCTCGGGCACCTCCTCCGGCCGCGCCTTGACGAGCTCGGAGACCTGCGCGAGCAACACGTGCTCACGGGCAAGGAAGTTGTACGCATCCGCACCGACGAGTGCCTCAACGCGGCGCACGCCCGCACCGATGGACGACTCATGCAACAGCTTGACCAGACCGAGCCGGCCGGTGTTCGCCACGTGCGTGCCCCCGCACAGCTCGTGTGCCCAGTCGCCGACGGAGACGACACGCACCCGGTCGCCGTACTTCTCGCCGAACAGCGCCATCGCGCCCATCGCCTTGGCCTCGGGCTGGGACATGATCTGCGCGGTGACCGCGAGGTCGTCCACGAGCACCGTGTTGACCAGCTGCTCCGCGTCGGCCAGCACCGAGTGCGGCACCGCCTGCGGGTGCGCGAAGTCGAAGCGGAAGCGGCCGGGCGAGTTCTCCGAGCCGGCCTGGGTCGCGGTCTCGCCGAGCAGCTGCCGGAACGCGCGGTGCGCCATGTGCGTCGCGGTGTGCGCGCGGGAGATCGCGAGCCGGCGCGACACGTCCACCACCGCCTCGGCCGGCACGCCGAGCGCCACCTCGCCGTCCCGGACCACCGCGCGGTGCACGATCAGGTCGCCGACCGGCTTCTGCACGTCCAGCACCTCGACCAGCGCGCCGTTGCCGAGCCGGATCAGGCCGTGGTCGGCGAGTTGGCCGCCGCCCTCCGCGTAGAACGGCGTGCGGTCCAGCACCAGCTCGACCTCGTCGCCGACCGCCGCCTCGGCGGCCACCGCACCGTCGACCAGCAGGCCGCGCACGATGGCCTCGGAGGTGGTCTCGGCGTAGCCGGTGAACTCGGGCGAGCCGGCCTTGTCGTAGAGCTCCCGGTACGCCGACAGGTCCGCGTGGCCGGTCTTCTTCGCCTTCGCGTCGGCCTTCGCGCGCGCCTTCTGCTCGGACATCAGCCGGCGGAAGCCGTCCTCGTCCACGCTCAGGCCCTGCTCGGCCGCCATCTCCAGGGTCAGGTCGAACGGGAAGCCGAAGGTGTCGTGCAGCTGGAAGGCGTCCGCCGCCGCGAGCTGGGCGCGGCCCGAGCCCTTGGTGGAGCTGACCGCGTTGTCGAAGAGGTTGGTGCCGGTCTTGAGGGTCTGCAGGAAGGACTCCTCCTCGCCGACCGCGACCGCGTCGATCCGCTTGTAGTCGGCGACCAGCTCCGGGTACTGCGGACCCATCGCGTCGACCGCCGCGGCAACCAGTTCGTGCACGGTGGGGTGGTGCGCGCCGAGCAGCCGCATGTTGCGGATCGCACGGCGCATCATCCGGCGCAGCACGTAGCCGCGTCCCTCGTTGCCGGGGACGATGCCGTCGCCGATGAGCATCGTGGCGGTGCGGATGTGGTCGGTGATGACGCGCAGCGAGACGTCGGTCTTGTGGTCCTTGCCGTACGTGGTGCCGGACAGCTCCGCGGCCTTGTCCAGGATCATCCGCGAGGTGTCGATCTCGTAGAGGTTGTCGACGCCCTGCAGGATGGTCGCCAAACGCTCGAGGCCCAGGCCGGTGTCGATGTTCTTCGCGGGCAGCTCGCCGAGGATCGGGAAGTCGTCCTTGCCGGCGCCCTCGCCCCGCTCGAACTGCATGAAGACGAGGTTCCAGAGCTCCAGGTAGCGCTCGCCGTTGACCTCCGGGCCGCCTGCCTCGCCGTACTCGGGCCCGCGGTCGTAGTTGATCTCCGAGCACGGCCCGCAGGGGCCGGGCACGCCCATGGACCAGAAGTTCGGCCCCATGCCGAGGCGCTGGATGCGCTCCGCGGGGACGCCGATCTTCTCGTTCCAGATCCGGTACGCCTCGTCGTCGTCCAGGTAGACGGTGATCCAGAGCCGCTCCGGCTCCAGTCCGTAGCCGCCCTCCGCCACCGAGGTGGTGAGCAGCTCCCAGGCGTAGGTGATCGCGCCTTCCTTGAAGTAGTCGCCGAAGGAGAAGTTGCCGCACATCTGGAAGAAGGAGCCGTGCCGGGTGGTCTTGCCGACCTCGTCGATGTCCAGGGTGCGCACGCACTTCTGCACCGAGGTGGCCCGCGGCGCGGGCGGCGGCTCCTCGCCGAGGAAGTAGGGCTTGAACGGGACCATGCCCGCCGGGACCAACAGCAGCGTCGGGTCCTTGGCGATCAGCGAGGCGGACGGGATCTCGGCGTGTCCGCGCTTGACGAAGAAGTCGAGCCAGCGGCGGCGGATTTCTGCGGAGTCCATCGGTCCAGTGCCTCTCGGAACGGTTGATCGGAACACACGTCGCGCTTCACGTACGGATGCGCCGGGCGCGTCACCCGGCGGCGTGCCGGGCACAGGCGCCATTGTCTCAGGAAGCGGACCGGACCCGGTCCCTTTTATCCCGGCGCCCCGGCTCCCCTGCCTACTGCTCGGGGTCCTTCACGTCGACGCCCAGCACCTGGTACAGCTCCAGCTCCCGCTCAGCTGCGGCGATGCGCACGTCGTCGGCGAAGCCCTGCAGCGCGCCGCCGAGGGCGCCGGGCAGGCCGGTGGCGGTGTCGGCGAGGCCGGAGGGGGTGAACTTTCGCAGCGCGCGGGACGCCTTGGTGACCACGACGACGCCGGCGGTCGCGCCGAGCGCGACCCAGAACAAGCGCTTGGCCATAGCTAGTCCTTCTTGGCCTTGCGGGAGGCCTTCAGCTCGGCGCGGACCCGCTTCTCGACGTCGGCCTTGCGCCGGTTGGCCAGCGCGGAGCGCACCCCGTAGGAGAACGCCGCGGCCTTGATCATCGGGCCGCCGAGGGTGGCGGAGAAGGTGGAGGCGAGCGCCGAGGCGTTGCCGGAGAGGTTGGCGACGTTCTCGGTGATGGTGTCGACCCGGGCCAGCTGCGCGTTGGTCGTCACCACGGTGGTGGTCACCTCGCCGAGCAGCGGGACGGTCTGGTCGGCGATCCCGGCGACCAGCTTGGTGGCCTCCTTGAGCACCTCGGCGAGCCGCAGCAGGACGAAGCACAGGAAGATGACCCCGATCGCGAAGAAGATCGCGAATACCAGCCCGACGACTGCTCCTGCCGACACCTTGGGATCCATCCCTTCGCGCTGCTTGTCCGTCGGCCCAGACCCTATCGCGTTTGGCGGGGTGTCAGTCGCGGTGCGGGGGACGGTCGCGTGCCGCCAGGTAGGTGGCGGGTAGATGTATTTCAGCGAGGCTAAATCCCACTGCCCGTTGTCGCCGCGGTCTGGGAGGATCTTTCCGGAGGTAGTTCACCAATATGCACCTGACCCCTTACCGCGCCGTGCTGCGCATCCCCGGCATGCGGCTGTTCATGCTGGTCGCGCTGATCGCCCGAATACCGATGACCGCGACGAGCATCGCGCTGACCCTCGGCGTGGTGTTGGACCGCCATCTCGGCTACGGGGCGGCCGGGGCGGTCAGCGCGGCGTTCACGGTCGGCCTGGCGGTCGGGTCGCCGCTGCTGGGGCGGGCGGTGGACCGGCGCGGGCCGCGGCCGGTGCTCCTGCTGACCGGAGTGGTCGCGCTGGCGTTCTGGACGACCTCCCCGCTGCTGCCCTACGCCGTGCTGATCCCGGCGGCCGCGGTCGGCGGCGCGCTGCAGGTCCCGGTCATGGGCCTGGTGCGCCAGTCGCTGGCCGCGAAGGTGCCCGAGGAGCACCGCCGGCAGGCCTACTCGCTGGACTCGATGGCGGTGGAGCTCAGCTTCATGATCGGGCCGGCCCTCGCCGTGCTGATGATCACTCAGCTCGGCGACGCGGTCTCCACCCTGCGCACGGTCGGGGTGGCGCTCGGCGTGTCGGCCGCGGTGCTGTGGGCGTACAACCCGCGCATCACTGCCTTGAATGGCACCAGCCAGACTGACACTGCCCCAACCGGCACAGCCGCCGACGGCGGGACGCCGCTGCCGCATCCGCGGCGCAGCTGGTTCGGTCCGCAGTTCCTGCTGGTGCTGGGCGTCGCCGGAGCGGCCGCGATGGTGCTGGCCGGGACGGACGTCTCGATCGTCGCGACCCTGCGCGCGCAGGGGCAGGTGCACTGGGCCGGGATCGCGATCATCACCTGGTGCGCGGCCTCCATGGTCGGCGGCTTCGTGCACGGCGCGATCCCCCGGCCGCTCGGCATGCTGACCCTGATGGCGCTGCTCGGCGCGGCGACCATTCCGACCGGCCTGGCGCACAGCTGGCCGCTGCTCGCCCTGGCGCTGATCCCCTCCGGCCTGTTCACCGCGCCGACCCTGTCGCAGACCGTGCTGGCCGTCAGCCGGGCGGTCCCGGAATCGGCCCGCGGCGAGGCGATCGGGATGCATTCGGCGGCGCTGACCCTCGGCAACGCGGTCGGCGCGCCGCTGGCGGGCATCGTGATCGACCACTCCTCTCCCGCCTACGGCTTCGTGGCGGTCGGGCTGGTCGGCGCGGCGGGCGCACTGACGGTGCTGGGGGTGCGCACGGTGCGGCGGCTGCAGCGTCAGGCGGCGCTGGCCCCGCCCTCGGCCCCGGCGGAACTGCCCGCGACGGGGTACACCGAGTACGCGGCGGGAGGCGTGGCCGGTGAATAAAGAGGTGTAGGGGAATAGCCGCCGTGACGGAGGTGCTGCAATGAGACGTGCTGACCGGTTTGATCGTGCTCGGAGTGGTGCTCGTGCTGTCGAGCGCCTTCGGGCTGTGGCGTAAGCGGACGGATGGGACCGTGCGTATAGAAGGTGTGCACGAGCGCGGTGTGCAGGAGCAGGGCGGTACGCGGGCTCAGCAGGCCGAGGATGCCGCTGCTCTGACGGCCGAGCGACTGGGCCGGACGCTGGGCAGCCGGGCGACACTGCTGCAGTTCTCGTCGGCGTTCTGCCAGCCGTGCCGGGCGACGAAGGTGATCCTGGCCGACGTGGCCTCGAAGGTGGACGGCGTCGCGCATATCGAGATCGACGCGGAGTCGCATCTGGAGCTGGTGCGTGAGGTCGGCATCCTGCGCACGCCCACCACACTCGTGCTGGACGGCGCCGGCCGGATCACCGCGCGGGCCTCGGGCGTACCGCGCCGAGACCAGGTACTTGCCGCACTTGACGTGTCCGTACGATAGAGACATGCAAGGGGAACGGCTCACCCGCAGGCGGACAGTGGACCACTGTCACGTGTGCACGTGCGCGTGTCCGGGCCGCGAGCGCTAGTCAGCTGCCGCAGGCCGCACGGCCCTTCGACCCGGCCGCAGCATTTCAATCACGGTATGTGAATCTCCGAGCGGCGCTGAGACCTCGTCCGTCCGCCGCTCGACGGCCTCCCCGCATTCGACTCCACGCCCCGGAGCGTACCCATGTCCTCGCAGTCCCCTGCTTTCATCGATCCGCGCGGCCCGCGCTTCGGCGCGGTCGTCACGACGGTCGTGCTCGCCGTCGTCCTGCTGACCGGCAACGGCTGGCTGTTGGCGGCGCAGGCCGTGGTCTTCGCCGTCGGCGCGCTGTCCGGCCTCAAGTACGCGCCGTACGGCTACCTCTACCGCGCGCTGGTGCGCCCGCGCCTGTCCAAGCCGACCGAGCTGGAGCACCCCGCGCCGCCCACCTTCGCCCAGGGTGTGGGCTTCGCCTTCGCGCTGGTCGGGGCGATCGGCTACCTGTCCGGGGTGACCGCGCTCGGCGTGGTCTTCACCGCCTTCGCGCTGGCCGCCGCGTTCCTCAACGCGGCCTTCGACTTCTGCCTCGGCTGCGAGGTCTACCTGCTGCTGCGGCGCGGCACTCCGCGTCGGCAGCCAGTAGGCTGACGAGCATGGCCGAGCGTCCGCCGAAACTCTCGCTGGTGCGCGGCGACATCACGGAGCAGAGCGTCGACGCGGTCGTGAACGCGGCCAACTCCTCCCTGCTCGGCGGCGGTGGCGTGGACGGGGCGATCCACCGGCGCGGCGGACCGGCGATCCTGGAGGCCTGCCGCGAGCTGCGTACGTCGCGGTACGGCCGTGGGCTGCCGACCGGTCAGGCGGTCTCGACGACGGCGGGCCGGTTGCCGGCGCGCTGGGTGATCCACACCGTGGGCCCGGTGTTCTCGGCGACCGAGGACCGCTCCGAACTGCTGGTCGACTGCCATCGCAACAGCCTGCGGGTGGCCGACGAGCTCGGCGCGCGCTCCGTGGCGTTCCCGGCCGTCTCGACCGGCGTCTACAGGTGGCCGATCGACGACGCGGCCCGCCTCGCGCTGCGGACGGTGTCGCAGACCGCGACCGAGGTGGCCGAGATCAGGTTCGTGCTCTTCGACGACTCGGCGCTGGCCGCGTTCCAGCAGGCCGCGGCGGAGCTCGGGCTGGAGACGGTCTAGAGGCGGTCCAGCCCCAAGCGGTCCAGCCCAAGCAGCCCAGCGTCAGTCGGCCCGGCCTCAGTCCGCGTCCGCGGCAGGCTTCGACTCTTCTGGCTTCGACTCTTCGGGCTCTGCATCGCCCGGGGGCGAGAGCAGCGCGCGGATCTTCTCCAGCCGGTCGGCGTAACGCTCCTCGATGCCGTGCCGGGTCGGGTTGTAGTAGTGCTTGCCGTGTACCGCGTCCGGGGCGTACTGCTGCGCTGCGACGCCCGTGGGCAGGTCGTGCGGGTAGATGTAGCCCTGGGCGTGCCCGAGCTTCGCAGCACCCTTGTAGTGGCCGTCACGCAGGTGCATGGGGACCGGGCCGGCCAGCCCGGCGCGCACGTCGGCCAGGGCCGCGCCGATCGCCATGACCGCGGCGTTCGACTTGGGCGCGAGGGCGAGCGCGATGACGGCGTGGGCGAGGGTGATCTGGGCCTCGGGCCAGCCGATGAAGGAGACCGCCTGCATCGCGGCCACCGCCGTGGGCAGCGCGGTGGGGTCGGCCAGGCCGATGTCCTCGCTGGCGGAGATGACCAGGCGGCGGGCGATGAAGCGCGGGTCCTCGCCCGCCTCGACCATCCGGGCGAGGTAGTGCAGCGCCGCGTCGGCGTCCGAGCCGCGGATCGACTTGATCAGCGCGGAGGCCACGTCGTAGTGCTGGTCGCCGTCCTTGTCGTAGCGCACCGCCGCGCGGTCCACGGCCTGCGCCAGGATCTCGACGTCGATCGTGTCGAAGCCCTGGTCGCGGGCCGCCCCGGCGGCGGCCTCCAGGGCAGTCAGGGCCTTGCGGGCGTCCCCGCCGGCCAGCCGCAGCAGCTGGGCGCGGGCCTCGGCGTCCAGGGCGACCGAGCCGGCCAGGCCGTGCTCGGCGGTCAGCGCGCGGTCGACCAGCGTGCCGACGTCGGTGTCGTCCAGCGGCTCCAGGGTCAGCAGCAGCGAGCGCGACATGAGCGGGGAAATCACCGAGAAGTACGGGTTCTCGGTGGTCGCGGCGATCAGCGTCACCCAGCGGTTCTCCACTGCGGGCAGCAGCGAGTCCTGCTGGGCCTTGGAGAAGCGGTGGATCTCGTCCAGGAACAGCAGCGTCTCGCGGCCGGACATGCCCAGGTCGCGGCGGGCCGCCTCGATGATCGCGCGCACCTCCTTGACCCCGGCGGTGATCGCGGACAACTCGCGGAAGATCCGGTCGGTGCTCTGCGCGACCACGTGCGCGAGGGTGGTCTTCCCGGTGCCGGGCGGGCCCCACAGGATCACCGAGGCGGGCACGGCCTTCGTTCCCGGCACCGCCTCCACCAGGCGGCGCAGCGGCGAGCCGGGCCGGCGCAGCTTGACCTGGCCGACCACCTCGTCGAGGGTGCGCGGCCGCATCCGGGCGGCCAGCGGCGCTCCGGCCTCGGCCCGTTCCCGGCCGACAGCGTCGAAAAGGGTCTCCGGCTCCATGTACCCGAGCGTAGCCGGGACCTGCGACCATGCGAGAATTTCCGATCATGACGGGGATATCCACAGTTCAGCGGCTCACGGTCGAGGAGTTGCACGCCGCGGCCGCGGACGACGTGATGGTGGCCAGCGAGACCCGGGGCGGAGCGATCGCGGCGTGGGGCGCCGGCGGGGCCGGGGGCGCGGCTCGGGGTTTCGCGTTCGCGGCGGCGGACGACTTCAGCGGGTCGGCGTGCTGGTTGAGCGTGGTCGGCTCCGTGGAGACGGCGTCGGCGCTGGTGGACGCGGCACTCGCGGATCTCGGGGACCGCGTCGCGGGGCTCACCGTGCCGCGCGGGGTGCCGCTGGCGACGTGGGACGCCGCGCCGCCGCCGGGTGCGCACGACGACAGCGACTGGGACATGATGGCCTGTCACGCCGCGCCGCCGGTGCAGGCGGCCGAGGCGCGGCTCTTCGTGCTGGACGATCCGGCGCTGATTCCGGAGGTCCAGGGCTTCCTCGACCGGGTCAACCCGCACCACTCGGTACGGGCCGACTACGAGTTGGTGGATCTGTGGGTCGGAGCGCGTGACGAGGCATCGGGGGTGCTGGTCGCGATCGGCGCGCTGACGCAGCGGATCTCCGGCGTGGCGTATCTGGCCTCGATAGCCACCGATCCGGCGGCGCGCGGACAGGGCCTGGGCAGCGCCGTGACGGCGGCGTTGACCCAGGAGGCTTTCGAGCGCGGCGACCAGCTGTGCACCCTCGCGCACTACCACCCGAACGACTCGGCGCGGCGGATCTATCTACGGCTCGGCTACCGTACGACACACCAGTTCGCGTCGGGCCGGATCCGGCGACAGCCGGACAGTCGAGACGGGATCCGATCGCCCTGTCAGGCCCGATAACCCGGATCGCCGCCGCGGGCCGCGCCGGCCCCGGCACAATGGCGGCCATGGGAACCAGAGGCTGGAAGATCGATCCGACCGGTCCGCTGCGCGGTGACGTGGCGGTGCGCGGATCCAAGAACGCGGTGACGAAGCACATGGTGGCCGCGATGCTGGGGCGCGGCCGGAGCACGATCGCCAACGCCCCGCGGGTCGGCGACGTGGAGATCACCGCCGAGATGCTGCGCGCGATCGGCTGCAGCGTCGAGCGCGACGGCGACACGCTGCACATCGAGGCGACCGAGAACCCGCAGTCCGCCGTGCCGCAGACCTTCACCGGGCGCAACCGGATCCCGGTGCTGATGCTCGGCCCGCTGCTCAACCTGACCGGTGAGGCCTTCGTGCCGCTGGTCGGCGGGGACCAGATCGGGCCGCGTCCGCTGGACTTCCACATCCAGGCGCTCACCGCGATGGGCGCGCAGATCACCATCGACGACACGGGCATCCACGCGTCGGCCAAGCGGTTGCGCGGGACGAAGGTGGCGCTGCCGTACCCGAGCGTGGGCGCCACCGAGTCGGTGATCCTCTCGGCGGTGCTGGCCGAGGGCCGCACGGTGATCACGAACGCGGCGGTGGAGCCGGAGATCCTGGAGCTGGCGCTGTTCCTGCAGCGGATGGGCGCGGGGATCCAGCTGCAGCCGGACCGCAGGATCCTGATCGAGGGGGTCGAGCGGCTGCACGGCGCGGCCACCCGGCTGGCCGGGGACCGGCTGGAGGCGTTCAGCTACCTGGTGGCCGGGCTGCTGACCGGCGGTCAGGTACGGGTACACGGCTGCGCGCAGGACCGGCTGGTCACCGCGATCGAGACGCTGCGCAAGATGGGCGCGCAGTTCGAGATCGACGACGCGTACATCTCGGCGACCGCACCGGGCGGCCTGCGCTCGGCGGCGGTGCACACGGACACGCACCCCGGGTTCATGACGGACTGGCAGCAGCCGCTGCTGGTGCTGATGAGCCAGGCGCGCGGGCTGTCGGTGCTGCACGAGACGGTGTTCGAGAACCGCTTCGTGTACGTGGACGCGCTCAAGCGGCTGGGCTGCGAGATCGAGCTGTTCCCGATGTGCCTGGGCGGGAACGCGTGCCGCTTCCACGACACCAACCACCTGCACTCGGCGGTGGTGCACGGCCCGTCGAAGCTGGTGGGGGCCGAGGTGCACGTGCCGGACGTGCGGACCGGCTACTCGTCGGTGATCGCGGCGTCGATCGCGGAGGGCTCCTCGGTACTGCTGGACGTCGAGTCGCTGGAGCGCGGCTACGACGAGCCGCTGGCCCGTCTGCAGTCGATCGGGATGGCCATCACACCGGTCGAGGCGTGACGCGCTTCGACGTGTAGGGGGAGCTCAGGGCAACAGGCGGGCGGCGAGGCGGTCGAGTTCGGCGGCGGGGTCGGTGGTCAGTCCGAGGTGCACCGGGCCGGGCTGTACGACCGTGGAGCGCGGCGCGGTGAGCCAGCGGAAGCGCTGACCGGTCGTGATCGCGCCCGCCTGGCCGGCCTGCCGCCCGCCCCGGCAGACGCAGGCGTACGCCTCGACGGCGGCTTCGATGCCTGCGACGTCGGCCTCCGGGTCCAGCGCGAGCAGTCGGCTGGCGACGACCCTGGTGCGTGCTTCCAGGAAGTCCCGGGCCTGGCAGTACATGAGGACGCCGACGTTGACCAGTTCGCCGCGCTCCACCCTCGGAACGGCCCGCAGCACGCTGTACTCGAACGCGTGCCGAGCCGCAGCCTGGGCATCGGATCCGGAGCCCGCGGTCACCGGGGCACCTCGGGCAGCCAGGTGTGAGGGGTCTGCATCCGTGCCTCGAACCAGTCCAGGAACGCCCGGCGCACGTCGTCGGGGCCTGCGAAACCGGGCTCGTCGGCCAGCCACTCGTCCGGCACCAGGTCCAGCGCCTCCCGCACGGTCGCGGGGGTGACCAGGGGCGCCAGGGCTGCGTCGGCGGCGGCGAGGTCGGGGTGGAACGGCATCAGGACATGGTCGTCCAGCTTGGTCGCCCGCCGCGCCGAGCCGGCCGCCGCGGGCCAGTTGTGCTGGAAGATCAGCGAGGCGCCGTGGTCGATCAGGTAGAGCTTGCGGTGCCAGCGCAGCAGGTTCGGGTTGCGCCAGGAGCGGTCGACGTTGCCGATCAACGCGTCGAACCAGACGATCCGCCCGGCCAGCGCGGCTTCCACCGGGAAGGCCAGCGGGTCGAAGCCGAGCGAGCCGGGCAGGTAGTCCAGGCCCAGGTTGCGGCCGAGGCTGGCCAGCAGCAGCTCCTGGATCTCCCGGTCCGGCTCCCCCTTCGCGATGGCCTCGTCGAGTTGCACGGTGACCATCTCGGGGACCGGAAGGCCGAGCCGGCGGCCCAGCTCCCCGGCCACGATCTCGGCGATCAGCGCCTTGCGTCCCTGGCCCGCGCCGCGGAACTTGACCACGTACATCCCGAGGTCGTCGGCCTCGACGAGGGCAGGCAGCGAACCGCCCTCCTTGAGGGCGGTCACGTACCGGGTCGTCGTCACTTCGCGTAGCACGCGATCAAGGCTACCGGCGCGGCCCTGAACGACGCGCTCGATTAACGTGGAGGCAGCGGGGGCACGACGACGTCGCGACGGGAAAGAGCGCATGACCGAGGAACAGGTCCTGGACGAGGGCGCGGACTTCGAGGAGCACCGGCGCTATCTGGCGTCGGTCGCCTACCGGCTGCTCGGCTCGCTGGCCGACGCCGAGGACGCGGTACAGGACGCCTGGCTGCGCTGGCAGTCGACGGACCGGTCCGCAGTGCGCGAACCGCGCGCCTTCCTGACCACCGTGGTCACCCGGATCTGCTACGACCAGCTCGGGTCGGCGCGGGCGCGGCGCGAGGCGTACTACGGCGAGTGGCTGCCGGAACCGGTGGTGGCCGGCGCGGCCGGAAGCGCGGTCGCACTCGGTGACGCGACCGGCCGGGACCCGGAGGAGCTGGCGACGCTCGGCGAGTCGGTCTCGTACGCCGTACTCGCGGTGATGGAGCAGCTCAGCCCGGCCGAACGGGTGGCCTTCGTGCTGCACGACGTGTTCGCGGTCGGCTTCGAGGAGGTCGCCGCGACGCTCGGGCGCAGCCCCGAGGCGGTGCGGCAGCTGGCCTCGCGCGGGCGGCGGCGGGTCAAGGAGCACACCGCCCAGCGGACGGTGGACCGGGCCGAGCACGTCAAGGCGGTCGCGGCCTTCACCGCGGCCACCGTGCACGGGGATATCCCGGGTCTGATGGCGGTGCTGGACCCCGAGGTGGTGTGGCACTCGGACGGCGGCGGCATCGTGCGCGCCGGCGTGCGGCCGGTGATCGGCGCCGATCGGGTGGCCAGGCTGGTCGGCGGGCTGGCCGGCAAGTGGGCGCCCCCGGAGTTTGGCGTGACCTACCGTCAGGTCGAGGTGAACGGGGCGGCCGGCGTGGCGATACTCGACCGGGACGGGGCCGCGATGGGCGTGATCTGCTTCGAGGTCGTGGACGGGCGGATCACCGCGGCGTACGCGGTAGTCAACCCGGAGAAGCTGGAGCGGGTGGCCGGCGGCGCGGTCAGCCCGCACCTGCCGCGGCGGTGACCTGTGGCGGCGACGTTCGCCAGGTCGGCCGCCGCCGAGCCCGGGGTCAGCCGCCGCTGACGGCGGCGATGATGTCGATGACGGCCCCGTCCGGCACCGGGGACTCGGCGCCTGACAGGGTGCGGATGTCCACGCCGTTCACGTAGACGTTCACGTGGCGGCGGATCTCGGCGCGCTCGTCCCGGATCCGGCGCTCGAGGATCGGCAGCTGCCCGGCCAGCCGGTCGAGCACGCCGGAGACCGTCGCGTCGCCGCCCTCGGCGAGCGTGATCTCGCGCTGGCCGCCCGCGAACGGGGCCAGCGCGCCGGGCAGTTGCAGCGTGACGGTCACGCCAGCGCCATCGCACGCACGGACAGCACGTCGGGCAGGTTGGAGGCGACTCGCTCCCAGCCGTCGGACCCGCCCGCGTACAGCTCGCCCGACCTGGTGCCGAGGTACAGGCCGAGCGGGTCGGCGGCGTCCGCGGTGAACGCGTCGCGCAGCACCAGCGAGTAGAACTCCGACTCCGGCAGGCCCGCGCCGACCTCGGCCCAGGTCTCGCCAGCGTCGGTGGTCCCGTAGACCCGGCAGCGGTAGTCCGGGGTGAACCGTGAGTAGTCGCTGACCAGCGGGAACAGGTACGCGTGTCCGGCCCGGCGCGGATCGGCCACGATCGGGAAGCCGAACTCCCCGGGCAGCCCCTCGGCGATCGAGGTCCAGGTGCCGCCCCAGTCGTCGCTGCGGTAGACCCCGTTGTGGTTCTGCAGGTACAGCCGCTCGGGGTCGCCCGCGTCCGGGGCGATCTTGTGCACGCACTGGCCGAACTCGGGGTAGCGCTGGTCCTCGGGCATGAACGTGGCCTTGATGCCGGTGTTCGACGGCGCCCAGCTCGCCCCGCCGTCGTAGCTCCGGTAGACCCCGCCCGAGGACAACGCGGCCAGGATCCGCCGCGGATCGGCCGGGTGCGGAATGACCGTGTGGAAGGCCTGCCCTCCGAAGCCGGCGCCCCACTGCGGCCGGTGCGGATGGTCCCAGAGCGGCCTGACCAGCTCGTAGGTCAGCCCGCCGTCCTCGGAGCGGAACAGCGCGGCCGGCTCGGTGCCCGCGTAGACCACGTCCGGCTCGCCCGCCGGGCCGGGCTGGATCTGCCAGACCCGGGCCAGGGCCGCGTCCACGTCCCCCGGGAAGGCCACCGGGGCGTGGTCCGGCTCGCTCCAGGTCGAGCCGAGGTCGTCCGAGTGCAGGATCGTCGGCCCCCAGTGCTCGCTGGTCGCCGAGGCGAACAGGCGCGGGGTGGAGCGGCGGTCGTCGATCGCGACCGCGTACACCGCGGTCATGGGCAGCGCGAGCGGTTCGGTGTGCCAGGAACCGCCTTGTCTGCGTGCGAGCAGCAGACCCTTGCGGGTCCCGGCCAGCAACAAGGTATCGGTCATATCGCCCACGGTAGTCGCGGCCGCCGACAGTCGCACGGGGAACGCGTATATCGGCGCGTCAGCTGCCGCCGCCGCGGAGGACCGCGATCAGGCACAACTCGATCACATCCGTGAACTGTAAGGACTGAACCCATCGCGTCCTCAGGTTCGTGAGTGAGGATGGGAGCACGCTGGCGGTGGGCCGGCATGGTGAGCGGCAAGCGAGGCGCACGAAGGCATGAGCGACACGGACAAACCGGCGGAGACGGGCGGACACCCACGGAACGGCCTGCGGTCGATCGGCGCGCGCGGAGTAGCGCTGGGCGCGCTCAACGGCCTGCTCGCCGGGGGCGCGGCGCTGGCGGTGGGCGAGCTGGCCGCCGTGTTCGCGGGCGCCGCGAGCGCGCCGGCGGTCGCGGTCGGCGAGTGGGCGATCGACCTGGCGCCGACCGCGGTCAAGGAGTTCGCGATCCGCGAGTTCGGCACGCACGACAAGACTGCGCTGCTCACCGGCGTGTACGCGATCCTGGTCGTGGCCTCCGCGGTGGCCGGGGTCATCGCGCGCCGGCACCTGAGCGTGGCGAGCCTCCTGGCTGGCGCGTTCGGCGCCGTCGGGATCATCGCCGCGGCGACCCGGCCGAACGCCACCCCCGGCTGGCTGTTCCCCTCGCTGCTCGCCGGGGCCGCCGCGGTCGTGGTGCTGCGCTGGCTCGACCGGCTCGGCGACCAGGCCTCCGCAGGGTCCTACGAGCGGCGGCAGTTCCTCGGCGCGGTGCTCGGCACGGCGGCGGGCGCGCTCGTCGGCGGCTTCGGGGCGAAGGCGTGGATCGACTCGCGGTACAACGCGGCCCCGGCGCGTGCGGCGGTGAAGATCCCGACGCCTGCCGAGACGCTGCCCGCGGTGCCCGCCTCCACGCATCCGAACGTCCAGGGCCTGGGCCCGTTCTTCACTCCGAACACCGACTTCTACCGGGTGGACACGGCGCTGTCGGTGCCGCAGCTCGACCCGGCCAAGTGGATGCTGCGGATCCACGGGATGGTGGCCCGGCCGCTGGAGCTCAGCTTCGAGCAGCTGCTGAAGCTGCCGCTGGAAGAGCAGGACCTGACGCTGACCTGCGTGTCCAACCCGGTCGGCGGGAACTACTGCGGCAACGCCCGGTGGATCGGCGCGCGGCTCGCGCCACTGCTGCGCCAGGCCGGGGTGAAGTCGGGCGCGGACCAGATCCTGTCCACCTCCAGCGACGGCATGACGATCGGCACCCCGGTCAGCGCGGTGCTGGACGGCCGTGACTCGATGCTCGCGGTGGCGATGAACGGCGAGGCGCTGCCGATCGAGCATGGCTTCCCGTGCCGGATGCTGGTGCCCGGCCTGTACGGTTACGTGTCGGCGACCAAGTGGGTGGTGGACCTGGAGCTGACCACCTTCGCTTCCGCCGCGGGCTACTGGGTGGACCGCGGCTGGTCGCAGCAGGCCCCGGTCAAGACCGCCTCGCGCATCGACGTGCCGAACTCGGGCGCGACGGTGCCGGCCGGCACGGTGACGCTGGCCGGGGTCGCCTGGGCGACGCATCGTGGTGTGGCCGCGGTCGAGGTGCAGATCGACAACGGGGCGTGGGGCGAGGCGACGCTGGCCACCTCGGACACCCCGGACACGTGGCGTCAGTGGTCTTATGCCTGGGAGAACGCGCAGAAGGGCTCTCACCAGGTCTCGGTGCGGGCCACGGACGGGACCGGCACGATCCAGACCTCCGTGGTCCAGGACGTGGTGCCGGACGGGGCGACCGGCTACCACCAGATCACCGTCACCGTGAATTAGCAGCGCGCACGACGAGCGCACCCGGCACGGGCGAGGGTGAGGGCATTGGACGCGCGCCGGGCGCCCGCGGCAGACCTGACAGAATCCAGGAATGCCCCTGCCCCGCCTGATCGCCACCGACCTCGACGGCACGCTGCTGCGCTCCGACCAGAGCATCTCCGACCGCACCTGCTCGACCCTCAAGTCCTGCGCGGCGGCCAGCCTCGAAGTCGTGATCGTGACCGCGCGGCCGCAGCGCACGGTCGGCGGGCCGGCCCGGCGGATCGGCTGCGCGAGCACGGCGATCTGCGCGAACGGCGCGGTGGTGCTCGACCTCGCGAGCGGCGTCGCCGACTTCGTCCACGGATTCACGGTCGGGCAGGCGCTCGAGATCGTCGCCGAGCTGCGCCTGCTGCTGCCCCCGGGGACCGGTTTCGCGCTGGAGACCGGCGAAGAGGTGTTCCGCGACAGGACCTTCAGGCCCGGCGTGATCTCGGGCGTGGGCAGCATCGTGCTGGACGACGTGGCCACGGCCCGGCCGGCCTCCGGGCGCTACGTCAAGGTGCTGGCACGCTGCCCGGACGCGAGCGCCGACGAGCTGCTGGCCGCCGCCGCCCCGGTCCTGGCCGGCCGCGCGGAGCCCTCCCACTCCGGCGGCCGCGGCCTGCTGGAGATCGCCCCGCCCGGCGCCACCAAGGCGGGCACCCTGGCCTGGCACTGCGAGCGCCTCGGCCTCGCCGCGGCCGAGGTGGTCGCGTTCGGCGACATGCCCAACGACCTGCCGATGCTCACCTGGGCCGGCACCGCCTACGCCGTCGCCAACGCGCACCGCGACGTGCTCGCGGCCGTGGACCGGGTGACCGCCTCGAACGACGAGGACGGCGTCGCGGCCGCGCTCGACGCGCTGCTGGCCGCCGAGTCGGTCTAGGGCCAGTCCAGCCGGAGCTCGTAGTAGAGCAGGTCGCGGTCCTCGCGGATGAGCCGGAAGCCGGACTTGGTCAGGACGCGCTGCGAGGCGTAGTTGTCGTGGCCCGTGTCGGCGGTGACGCTGCGGACGCCGGGGTGCGCGCGGCACAGCTCGATCAGGGCGCGTACGGCCTCGGTGGCGTAGCCGTTGCCCCAGCTGTGCGGGACGAGGCCGTAGCCGATGGTGACCTGCCGGTGGAAGTCGGGCGGCCCGTGGAAGCCGATGGTGCCGATCGCGGCGTGGTCGCGGCGGCAGTCGATCCGGTAGCAGGTGAACGGGTCCGCCGGCATCGCGAGACCGGTGCCGGGACCGATTCCCGTCCGGGCGCCGGAACCGGGATCGGAGCCGGCGCCGGGACCGGGATCGAGGTCGGATTCGGGGTTGGAGTCCGCCCGGGACTCGTAGTGGGCCACGGCGGCCTTTACCGTCATGCGCGCGGCGTCGCGGTCGCCCTCGCCGGGGAAGCCGTCCGCCCACACGTCGGACGAGCTGGCGATCCCGCCGACGATGCGGGTCGCCTCCTCGACCGTCAGCGGGTGCAGGATGAGGCGGCTGGTGATCAGATCAGTCATCGTGTGTGGCATTCAAACCGCTGCGATGCCCGCACGCAACGAAGTTGCCCAACTGTGGCGGATCAGTGCCGCAGCTGGTCCTTGCGGATCTTTCCCATCGCGTTTCGTGGCAGGGCGTCGAGGAAGACCACCTCGCGGGGGCGCTTGTGCGCGGACAGGGTGCGGGCCACGAAATCGACCAGTTCGCGCTCCTCGACGCCGTCCGCGACGACGAAGGCGGCGACGCGTTGGCCGAGGTCGTCGTCGGGCAGGCCGACGACGGCGGCCTCGCGCACAGCGGGATGCTCCAGCAGTGCGTTCTCCACCTCGCCCGCGCCGATCCGGTAGCCGCCGGACTTGATCAGGTCGGTCGAGGCGCGTCCGACGATGCGGTGCACGCCGTCGGGGTCGACTGCCGCCATGTCGCCGGTGCGGAACCAGCCGTCCGGGGTGAAGCTGCGGGCGGTCGCCTCCGGGCGGCCCAGATAGCCCTCGAAGACGGTGGCCCCGCGCAGTTGCAGCTCACCGACGCTCGACCCGTCGTGCGGCACGGGACCGCCGTCCTCGGCCACCAGGCGGGTGGCCACGGCGGCGAGCGGGCGGCCCACGGTGCCCGGCCGGCGGTAGGGGTCGTCGGCGCGGGCGGAGACGGTGATGAGCGTCTCTGTCATGCCGTACCGCTCGACCGCCCGGTGCCCGGTGAGCGACTCGAGTTGTGCGAAGACCGGGGCGGGCAGCGCGGCAGAGCCGGAGACCAGGAGCCGTGCGGCGGACAGGGCCTTGGCCGACGGCGGGTCGGCGCAGATCCGGGACCAGACGGTGGGGACGCCGAAGTAGAGGGTGCCCGGGGAGGCTGGCGCTTCCGATGACGCTGTGCCTGAGGCGGCTGCCGCGTAGGCCTCCGGCGTGGGGCGGCCGGTGTGCACCAGATCGGAGCCGGTGCGCAGCGCGCCCAGAACACCCAGGACCAGGCCGTGCACGTGGAAGAGCGGAAGGCCGTGCACGAGGGTGTCCTCGGCGGTCCACTGCCAGGCCTCGGCAAGCCCGTCGAGGCAGGCGGCGATGGCGCGCGCGGTGATCGGCACGCCCTTGGGCGCGCCGGTGGTGCCCGAGGTGTAGAGGATCATCGCGGCGGCGTCGGGCGACGGCTCGGGGAACGAGCCCGAGGTGCGTGCGTCCACGTCCACCGGCACCACCTCGAATCCGCTGTCCGGCCAGATCCCGGCGTCGGCGGCGAGCACGAGGGCCGAGGCCGAGTCGTGCAGCAGGTGGTCGCGCTCGATCGGGCCGCAGTCCGGCGGGACCGGCACCACCGGCACTCCGGCGAGCAGGCCGCCGAGCACCGCGACGACGGTCTCCACGCTCGCGGTGGCGTGCACGGCCACCGCCCGCGCCCCGGCCACCCGCGCGGCGACCGCCCCGGCCGCCTCGAGCAGGTGCTCGCGGGAGAGGGCGCGGCCGGCCACCCGGACCGCCCCGGGCTGGTCGGCGTTCGGTCCGGTCAGGCTCGGCAGCAGCAGCATTCAGCAACCGTACCCGGGGCGGGCGGGGGGCGCCTTTGGCGGTGGTTTATTCGCCAGGACCTTGGTCCTGACCCCGGTCCGACCGCAGGCTCCAGTGCTCAGTCCCGGTCGGCCGAGCGGGCGACCAGCTGGGTCGGATTGACGAAGCGCAGCGCGATCAGCAGCAGGACCAGCATCGAGCCGGTGTAGATCACCGCCATCGCGTCGATCGACTGCTGGGCCCGGATGCCGGCCGAGAACACCGCGTAGTAGAGCGCGACGATCAGAGTCTGGCTGGTCGGCCCGGAGGTCAGGAAGGTGAGCTCGAACATGCCGAAGGTGCGCACCAGTACCAGGATTCCGGCCGCCAGCATCCCGGGCAGCAGCAGCGGTGTCAGGATCCTGGTGAACACGGTGCGGGTCGGCGCCCCGCACATCCGGGCGGCGGCCTCCAGCTTGGGGTCGATCTGCTCGATGAACGGGGTCATCGTGAAGACGACGAACGGGATCGAGGGCACCAGGTTCGCGGCGATGACGCCGGAGAGGGTGCCGGCCAGGTGGAACTTGTAGAGCAGGGTCGCCATCGGGATGCCGTAGGCCATCGGCGGGACCACGATCGGCAGCACGAACAGCAGCATCACGATCCGCTTGCCCGGGAAGTCACGCCGGGCCAGCGCGTACGCCGCCGGGACGCCGAGCACCAGCGAGATCGCCAGCACCCAGAGCACGATCTGCGCCGTGGCGGTGAGCACCTGGGCCAGGTCGAACTCCGACCAGGCCTCGCTGTACCAGCCGGTGGTCATGCCCTGCGGCAGCCAGCCGCCGAACCAGGTCTTGCCGAAGGAGTCGAGCACGACCGTGGCGATCAGCCCGAGCAGGTTGAGGAAGAAGAACGCGACGACGGCCCAGACCAGCCAGGTGCCGGGCCTCGCTATCAGGCTTCTGCCGCGAGGGGCGGACACCTGGTCGGACGGCGCGGCGGCCGGGGACGGCTCGCGGGTCAGGACGCTCATCAGCCCTTGCCTCCGGTGGATCCCTTGTAGAGCCGGGAGCGCAGCCCCATCGCGATCCCGATGACCGCGAGCATCAGCGCCGTCATGATCATCGCCACCGCGGAGCCGAGCGGGTAGTTGAACTCCTCCAGCGCGTCGTGCACCGCCTCGATGGAGATGACGTGCGTCTGCCCGGCCGGATCGCCGACCAGCTGGGCCGACGGGAAGACCGCGAAGGCCAGCACGAAGGTCAGGCAGAAGGTGGTCAGCAGGCCGGGCAGCAGCAGCGGCAGGGTGATGTGCCGCATCCGCTGCCAGGAGCCCGCGCCGAGGGTCGCGGCGGCGGCCTCCAGCGAGGGGTGGATGCCGGACAGGTAGGCGTGGGTGAGCAGGAACGCGAACGGGAAGCCGGTGATGACCAGGGAGAACAGCACGCCCCAGTAGTTGTTCACCAGCTGGACCGGGCCGCTGGTCAGGTGCAGCAGCTGCAGGGTCTTGTTGAACCAGCCGACCGGGCCGAGGTATTCGAGCAGCCCCTCGGCGGTCAGCACGGTGCCGAGTGTGATCGGGACGACCAGCAGCGCCAGCAGGATCCGCTTGCCGCGGAACTCCCGGCGCATCCGGTACGAGATCGGCACCGACGCGCCGACGTTGATCAGCGAGGCCGGGATGGCCAGGTCGAAGGTCTTGCCGATCGAGCCGCGCGCGTAGGGGTCGTCGAAGAAGGCCTTGTAGGCCCCGAACACGCCGCCGGTCTTGGGCTGGAAGGACAGTTGCAGGCCGTAGAGGAACGGGTAGCAGAACAGCGCGATGATCGCGACCACGCCGGGCACCGCGAGCAGCAGGGTGCGGTCGATGCCGCGCTCGGCGAGGCGGTGGCGCAGGCTGACATGCGTGGAGTACTGCTGCTCTGCGATGTCCGTTTGAGACGGACGCTGTGACGACGGGCCGGGGACGGGTGCGGGGGCGTCTTGCGAGGCAGCGGTCACGACGCCCCGCTCTCGTCCGGGAAGAGCAGCACCCGCGACCGGGGCGCGGCCAGGGTGACCCGTTCGCCGGGCGCAGGACGCTGCGACGTACGCACGTACAGCCGCCTGCCGTCAGCGACCTCGACCTGCGCCAGGTACTCGCGGCCGTGGTACTCGACCACAAGGACGACGCCGTCGAGGGTCAGGGAATCAGCGGGTGCGGTCTCGGTGCTTCCGACGATATCCAGGTCCTCGGGCCGGATCGCGGCCACGGCGGGCGCGGGATCCTGCTCTGGAGTCTCGGCGGCCAGGTCTCCGAGCGGCAGACGCAGGATGTTGCGATAGCCCATGAAACCCGCCACGTACGCCGAGGCCGGTCGTTCGTACAGCTCCGCGGGCGTGCCGATCTGGCTGACCTTCCCGTCCCGCAGCACGACGAGGCGGTCCGCCAGCGAGAGGGCCTCCTCCTGGTCGTGCGTGACGTACACGGTGGTCAGCTTCAGCTCCTGGTGGATGCGACGGATCTCGGTGCGCATCTCCAGGCGCAGCGCGGCGTCGAGGTTGGACAGCGGCTCGTCCATCAGCACGAGCGGCGGCTCGATCACCACCGCGCGGGCGATGGCCACCCGCTGCTGCTGCCCGCCGGACAGCTGCCCGGGGTGCTTGTGCGCGTGCTCGGTCAGCCTGGTCATCTGCAGGGCCAGGCTCACCCGGCGCTCCAGCTCCGTCTTGGGCACCTTGCGCATCTTCAGGCCGAAGGCGATGTTGGCGCGCGCGGTCAGGTGCGGGAAGAGGGCGTAGTTCTGGAACACCATCCCGAAGCCGCGCTTCTCCGGCGGCAGGCCGTCGATCCGGCGGCCGTCCAGCTCGATGCTGCCGGAGCTGAGCGGCAGCAGGCCGGCCAGGCAGTTCAGCGCCGTGGACTTGCCGCAGCCGGACGGCCCGAGCAGGGCCACGAACTCGCCGCCGCGGATGGTCAGGTCGAGCGGGCGCAGCGCGGCGACCCCGCCGAAGCTGCGGCCGACCCCGGTCAGCCGCAGTTCGGCGAAGTGCGCGCCGGCGTCCGGCCGGGGACGCAGGTCGGTCACCGCTGCCATGGTTATTTCGCCGCCCCGATCTGCTTGTTCCAGATGTCGAAGGCCTTGACCTGGTCCGGGGCCGGCAGCGAGGTCTCCATCGGGTACTGGGTCATCCAGGCGTCGAAGTCCGGGTCGCCGTACTGGGCGATGGCCTGCTGCGAGGCGGCCGGAGCCATCGAGAGCGTCACGCCCTTGACCGCCGGGCCGGGGTAGAAGTAGCCCTGGTCGTAGGCCTGGGCCTGCTGGTCCGGCTTGAGCATCCAGCGCAGCAGCTGCAGGTTGGCGATCAGCACGTCGTCGGACACGCCCTTGGGGATCACGCCGTACTGGGCGTCGGTGACCCAGTGGAAGCCGTTCAGCTTCGCGACCTTCATCGAGGCCGGCACCGTGCCCAGCGCGCGCGGGTTGATGTACCAGCCGGTGGTGCTGGCGATCAGCGAGACCGAGCCGGAGGCCAGGTTCTGCATGGTCACCTTGGTGCCGGTCGGGTAGCTGGCCGCGTGCTGTCCCAGTTCCTTGAGATAGGCCCAGGTCTTGGTCCAGCCGTTGACCGGGTCCTTGGGGTCCGTGTCGCCGAGCAGGTAGGGCAGGCCCATCAGGAAGGTGCGGCCGGGGCCGGAGTTGGCTGGCTGGGCGTACTGGAACTTGCCCGGGTTGGCCTTGGCCCAGGTCATCAGGTCGTCCACGGTGGCCGGCGGGGCGGTCAGCTTCGTCGGGTTGTACTCCAGCAGCGGGCCGGAGGGGTACCAGACCACTTCGATGCCCTGGTCCTGCGCCAGCTTGGACATCGCGGCGGCAGGGGTCTGATAACTGCCGTCCAGGTTGGGGAAGTACTGCGCGTAGTACGGCTTGAGGTTGACGTACAGGTTGTTCTGGATCCCGGCGGCCAGCCCGTCGGTGCCGGTGAGCACCAGGCCGATCTGCACGTTCCCGGCCTGCTGCTGGGCCTGGATCTTCGAGGCCAGCTGCGGGGCGGTGCCGGTGGAGTAGGTCACGTTGCCGACGATGTGCGGGTTCGCCGACTTGAAGGCCTCGATCATGCCCTTGGTCAGCTGGAGGTTCCCGGCCACGTCCAGGATGTTGAGGGTGACCGGGGCGGTCGGGGTGGCCGCGAGGGTGGACGGCGGCGCGGAGTTGGCCGCCGTGCTGTTGCTGCTCGGGGCGGAGCAGGCGGCCAGGGCGGCGGGGGCCGCGCTGCCGGCGGCCAGGCCGAGCAGCAGGGTGCGCCGGTCGAGGTTGAGCGGTGAGCCGTGCGGGAAACGTGGAGACGGCATGGTGTCACGACCTTCTACGTCGTCGTAGCGGTAATGGGGGTGCCTGTGCGCGTCGTGCTGGGTATGAACTTGTTGATGCGCTTAGCGCGGTGTGCTCAGTGCGGGTCGGGCTGCGGGTTGACGCCCGGCCGGGCCAGGAAGTCGAAGTCGCAGCCCTGATTCGCCTGGGTCACGTGCTCGAGGTAGAGCGATCCGTAGCCGCGTTCGAAGCGCGGGGCGGGAGCCCGCCACTGCGCCCGGCGGCGGTCCAGCTCCTGCGCCTCGACCTCGAGGGTCAGGGTGCGGGCGGGCACGTCGAGGGTGATCAGGTCGCCGGTGCGCACCAGCGCGAGCGGCCCGCCGACGTGCGACTCCGGGGCGACGTGCAGGACGCAGGCTCCGTAGCTGGTACCGCTCATCCGCGCGTCGGAGATCCGGACCAGGTCGGTGACGCCCGCCTCCAGCAGGTACTTGGGGATGGGCAGCATGCCGTATTCGGGCATGCCGGGACCGCCCTGGGGTCCGGCGCCGCGCAGGACGAGCACGGTGTCGGGGGTGATGCCGAGCGCGGGGTCGTCGATGCGCTCGCGCAGCTGGGGGTAATCGTCGAAGACCACTGCGGGTCCGGTGTGCTTGAGCAGCCTCGGATCCGCGGCGATGTGCTTGATGACCGCGCCGTCCGGGGCGAGGTTGCCGCGCAGTACGGCCACGCCGCCCTCGGGCGCGAAGGCCTGGTCCACGGAGCGGATCACGTCGGGCTGGTACACCCGCGCGTCCGCGATCTGCTCGCCGAGTGTGCCGCCCGCGACGGTCGGCCGGTCCGGGTGCAGCGCTCCGGGGACCGCCGACAGCTCGCGTAGCAGTGCCCGTAGACCACCGGCGTAGTAGAAGTCCTCCATCAGGTGCGTGCCGGACGGCCGCAGGTTCGCCAGCACCGGGACCCGGCGGGAGATCTCGTCGAAGGTGTCCAGGGTGAACTCGATGCCGAACCGGCCGGCCATCGCGACCAGGTGGATCAGGGCGTTGGTGGAGCCGCCGAGTGCGAACACGGTGGCGGCGGCGTCCTCGAAGGCCTCACGGGTGGCGAAGTCGGCGATCGCCGCACCCTGACGTACGAGTTCGACGATGCGCGCCCCGCTGGCGGCGGCCATCCGGTAGTGCGCCGAGTCCACGGCCGGGATCGAGCTGGCCCCGGGCAGGGTCAGGCCGAGTACCTCGGCGATCGAGCTCATGGTGGAGGCGGTGCCCATGGTCATGCACGTTCCCGGCGAGCGGGCCAGCCCGCATTCGACCTCTGCCATGTCGCAGGCGCCGATCCGGCCGACCCGGTACTCGTCCCAGTACTTGAAGAGGTCTGATCCGCTGCCGAGCACCTCGCCCCGGAAGTGGCCGCGCAGCATCGGCCCGGCCGGGACCACGATCGCGGGCAGCCCCGCGCTGGCCGCGCCCATCAGCAGCGCCGGGATGGTCTTGTCGCAGCCGCCCATCAGCACCGCGCCGTCGACCGGGTAGGAGCGCAGCAGCTCCTCGGCCTCCATGGCGAGCAGGTTGCGGTAGAGCATCGGGGTGGGCTTCTGGAAGGTCTCCGAGAGCGTGGCCACCGGGAACTCCAGCGGAAAGCCGCCGGCCTGCCAGACCCCGCGCTTGACCTGCTCGGCCCGCTCGCGCAGGTGCATGTGGCACGGGTTGATGTCAGACCACGTGTTCAGGATGGCGACGACCGGCTTGCCGAGGTGCTCCTCGGGCAGGTATCCCAGCTGCCTGACCCGGGAGCGGTGGCTGAAGGCGCGCAGGAAGTCGCCCACCTCGCCCTCGCCGAACCAGGCCGCGCTGCGCAGCGGTGCGCCCCCTGCCGTCTCTGCCGCAGTCATATCTCCCACCGCGAGCCCCAGCCGGCCAGGATCGCCTCGACATGGTCCTGCACCGGGCGCGGCAGCGTGCGGGACGGCGGGCGCACGTCCCGGCGGCACAGTCCCAGCTGGGCCAGCGCCTCCTTGACCACGCTGACGTTGTCGGCCGACGAGTCCGCCGCGCGCAGCTCCTCGAAGGGCCGCACCTGCTCCCAGATCTCCATGGCCTCGGCGTAGCGCCCGGCCACCAGCCGCTCGTGGTAGGCCAGCGAGATCGCCGGGGCGACGTTGACCAGCCCCGAGGTGAAGCCGGTCGCACCGACCGCGAAGTAGCCGGGGGCGGACAGCTCGGCCAGCCCGGCCAGCCAGGTGAAGCGGGTCAGCCCGGCGTCTCGGGCCACCGAGGCGAAGCGCACCGGGTCGGGCACCGCGTACTTGATGCCGACCACGTTCGGGCAGCTGTCGCCGAGCCTTGCGATGTGCGAGCCGCCGATGCGCGCGTCCCGGACGTACAGGACCAGGCCGAGCTCGGGCACCGCGTCGGCGATCACCCGGTGGTACTCGTACCAGCCGTCCGGGGACACGTACGGATGGACCGGCTGGTGCACCATGACCATGTGCGCGCCGCAGTCGCGGGCGTGCCGGGCCGCGTCGATCGCGCTGGACGTGTCCAGCCCGACGCCGACCACCACCGTGGCCCGGCCGCCGACCGCCTTGACCGTGTTCTCGGCGGCCAGCCGCGACTCGGCCGGGTCCAGGGTGTAGAACTCGCCGGTGTTGCCGTTCGCGGTGACCACCGTGATGCCGCCGTCCACCAGGCGGTGCAGCAGCGCGGCGTGCCGGTCCCAGTCCACCGACCCGTCGGCGGCGAACGGGGTCACCGGAATCGCCACAACCCCGGCGAGCACGGCCCGCCGTGTGTCATTATCATCAGGCATATATGGCTCCACCTCGTATCCAGACGCGGTTTCGAGCTGTTTGCTGCACGGGAGCAAAGTCCGTTTCGAGCGGACGGCGCTCCGAGCGGGCCGGCCCGTTGGCGCGGGCCGGACCGCGAATTCACTTCCCCGCGGTCGTCATTCCACCGTGTTCATTCCACCGTGTTCATTCCACCTCGGGACGGCTGAAGTTGCGGGCGACGAAGTCCGCGATGTGCTCACGCAGCAGGTCGGCGGCGAGCTGGGCCCGCCCCGCGACGGCGGCCTCCAGGATCGAGCGGTGCTCCCGCGCCTCCTGCTCCCAGCTCGGCGTCGTGGTCCAGACGACCGCGGTGACCAGGGCGGTCTGGTCGCGCAGCCCGTCCAGGATCCCGGCCATCAGGTCGTTGCCGCAGCCGACGTAGAGCGCGCGGTGGAACTCCCGGTTGGCCAGCGAGCGGTCCGCCCGGTCCGCCGCCCCCTCGGCGCGGTCCAGGGCGGCGTTCGCGGACTGCCAGTGCGTGTCGCCGCCGAGTTCCACGGCCCGGCGCACCGCCTCCGGCTCCAGCAGCAGCCTGACATCGTAGAGGGACCAGGCCAGCGCGTCGTCCACGGTGCGCACGGTCGCGCCCTTGTACGGGCTCATCGTCACCAGGCCGGCCCCGGCCAGGGTCTTGAGAGCCTCGCGCACGGGGGTCTTCGAGACGCCGAGCTGCACGGCGAGTTCGGTCTCGATGAGCGGCTGGCCCGGCAGGAGCCGGCCGGTGAGGATCGCGTGCTTGATCGCGTCCAGCACGGCCTCGGTCCGAGACGGCACCGCCGCGGACTGCATGACCGGGTTGCCCATAACGCTCCTCGCACGAAATATCTCGTATACGATGTGCGGAAACGGTATGCCCGTGCACGAGGGCTGTCAAGAGCCGGAATCCCAATCCAGGCAAGGAAACTTACAAGTTTTCTCAGTGCCCTGGAACGCCCGCTGCCGTGGCATGGAGCCCGCGCGGGCAGCTCGGCCGGGTGAGGGTGATGCCGCACCGCCCGCGCGGGAGTCTTCGCAGGCCACGGCGACGGAAATCGGCCGCGGCACATCATGCATGAGGTCTGATATATGACGTGCCGTGGACCGTAGCCCCGGCAGGATCGCCCGTCAACCTTCAGCGCGGCACGGAGAACCCGGTTGACGCGGCACCGCAGCGGCCTTACCGTTCCGTCCCGCGGCCCCAGCGTGTTCGGAGCGTAACTTTCAGAGCGCTGACGGTCGTGGCGGGTCCGTTATGAGGGTGGCGGACGCGTATGCCAGAGTCCTGATTCCTTTTACCGAGGACGTGACAACGATGTCGCAACCCACCCTCCCCCCGCCCCGCCGTGCCCTGCGCCGGGGCTTGGCCGCGGCCGCACTCGCCGCCGCAGCCGCCTGTTACGCGCTGCCCTCCGCCTCCGGCGCGGTAGCCCCGTCGGTCGGCGATCCGCGCGCGGTGACCCAGCCTTCGGTCCCGTCCACCTGCCAGACGCTCAGCTCGACGCTGGCCAACCCGTCGAGCCGCACGTTCAGCAGCACCCAGGAGGTCACTCCCCCGGACACCTCCCGCATCCAGGCCGCGCTCACCGCCTGCGCCGGCACCGGAAAGGCGGTCGTGCTGGCCGCGAGCGGCTCGAACACCGCGTTCCTGTCCGGCCCGCTGACCATGGGATCAGGGGTCTACCTCGTGGTCAGCGGCGGCGTGACCCTGTACGCCTCCCGCGACGCCGCGAACTACCAGGTCTCCGGGTCCTCCTCGACCTGCGGCACGATCGACTCCTCCGGCTCCGGCTGCAAGGCGTTCATCACGGTGGGCGGGTCGAACAACGGCATCGAGGCGACCGCGAACTCGGCCGGCACCCGCGGGATCATCGACGGGCGCGGCGACCTGGACATCTACGGCACCTCGACCACCTGGTGGGCGCTGGCCACGGCCGCGGCCAGCAGCGGCAAGCAGAACAACCCCCGGCTGATCCAGACCAGCAGCGTCAGCAACTTCACCGTCTACAACCTGGACCTGGTCAACGCCGCGAAGCAGCACATTTACTTCAAGAACGGCTCCGGACTGGTCGTCTGGGGACTGCGGATCAAGACCCCGGCGAACGCGCGCAACACCGACGGGATCGACATCGACGGCTCGTCCAACGCGACCGTGAACCTGTCCTACCTGCAGGACGGCGACGACGGCGTCGCGATCGAGGCCAACTCGGCGGCCAGTACCGGCACGACGGTGGAGAACAGCCACTTCTACGGCACCCACGGGATCTCGATCGGCAGCCCGACGACCTACGGCGTCTCCTCGGTCCTGGTCTACAACAACACCCTGCAGGGCACGGACAGCTCGGGCATCGCCAGCACCTCGAACAACGGGATCCGGGTCAAGTCGTACTCCTCGGTCGGCGGCACGGTCTCGAACGTCGTGTACCAGACCACGTGCATGAAGGGCGTCAAGTACCTGATCGACATCGACCCCTACTACTCCAGCACCACCGGGACCAACTACCCGAACTTCAAGAGCATCACGATCAACGGCGCGACCGCGGTCAGCTCGGCCTCGAGCGCGAAGTCGGTGCTGGACGGCTACAGCTCCGCCTTGCCGCTGGGCCTGACCCTGGAGAACGTGAACTTCGACGCCACCTCGGTCTCGTCCCAGTACGCGAACATCGGCAGGTACAACGCGAACCTCTCGCCCTCGGGCACCGGGGTGACGGTGAGCACGATCTCCGGCTCGGGCAGCGCGCCGAGCTGCACCTTCCCCTCGTTCCCGGCCCTGTGATCCGGGGCTGGGCTGCTTGACCGGTCCGGTCCGAACGGCTGGACCGGCGTGCGGCCTACTTCGCCGGGGCCGGGGCCGCCACCCGGTACCCGGCGAGGTGGGCCAGCACCGCCTGGTGCGCCTCCCAGCCGTCCGGGAACTTGACCGGGGCGCCGAGGTGCACCGGCTCGGTGTGCGGGTGCGCGTCGAGCAGTTCCGGGATGCCCCGGCGCGCGACGACGACGCAGGCGTGCCGGTGCCGGGACAGCAGCACGCACAGCCGGCCGGTCTCCAGGTGGAAGGCGGTGGCGTCGCGGCGCCCCGACAGCGGGTGCAGCACGATGCAGACGTCGTATTCGCGGCCCTGCAGCCGGTTCGCGGTGTCCACAGTCACGGCGCGCACGTCCTCGCCGTGCCGGTCCAGCGCCGCGCGGATCCCGGCGACCTGGTCCCGGTGCGCCGCGCCGATCGCGATCCGGTCCGCGGTGACCGTCCGGCCGCCGGCGTATCCGGGGTCGAAGACGGTCGCCTCCCGGCGGACCAGCCGCGCGGCCAGCCGGGCGCAGGCCGTCAGGGCCTCCGCGTCGGTGCGGACGGTGTGCTTCGCCGGAAGTTCGTACAGCGCCCAGCCGGTCTCGGCCGCCAGGTCAAGGGCCTGATCGCCCTGACTGGCGGCCGGGTCGGAGCCGGAACTGGAGCCCGGCAGCTTCATCGCCCGGTCCGCCGCCGCGCTGCCCGCCTCGAACGGGGTGAATGGATAGAAGGCCGCGCAGACCAGCGGCGCGGCCGTGGCAGGGAGCCGCCACGAGTACGGCAGACGGTGCACCGGCAGGCCGGGGTTGTGTGCGCGTACCACGGCGACCGCACTGTCGGTCGGGTCCCAGGCCGATCCGGCCCAGCGGTCGCCGTCGATGGTGGCGAAGGGGTCGAGCTGCCCAGGGTCGCCGACGAACAGGGCCGTCCCGTTGGCGAAGCGCGGGGCGATGGCCAGCAGGCCGTCCGAACGCATCTGATACGCCTCGTCGAGGATCGCCCACCGCCAACCGCCCTCCGGCCACGGAGCCTCCCCGATCCTGGCCCACTTGGCCGCGGTGGCCACGGTCACCGCGGGCGAACGCAGGTCGGCGACCTTTCCGGCGACCGTCACGCAGTCGTCCACCGCGTCGGGGCCGCCGAGATGCCGCACGACCCGCTCGGTGGGCACGTACCCGGAGGCCGAGAGCCGCCCGATCGTCAGGCCGCTGCCCGCGTGCGCCCTCGCAAGCCGGTCGACCAGGTCGTCCACCTGCTCGTTGGTCTGCGCGACCACCATGACCGGCTCGCCGGTCTCGGCCAGCCGGGCGGCCAGCTCGACCACGAGGGTGGACTTGCCCGCGCCGGGCGGCGAGTCGACGATGACGCCGCGGTGCTCGCCGGAGAGCAGGTCTGCGGTCACCTGATCGATGACCGCGCGCGCCGAGGCGGACCGGCTGCTGGACGACGACCCGGTGGCGGCCATCAGTGCCATTCCTCGTCGTGGTCGGCGCCGGTCGGCACATACGCGGCCGGCGGCCCGCCGTGTGTCCACGGCGTGAGTTCGAGCTCTGGCAGCGGAGGCGGGGCGAAGCGCTCGGCGGCCAGCACGGTCGAGTAGCAGCGGTACTCCCCCGGCTCGGGCACGGAGCCCTCCTCGGGTACGGCCTTGCGGCCCATCCCGTCCACGAGCTCGAGTTCGACCACGTACTCGCCGCCGTCCCGGGTGACCGCGACGATCACCGGCCGCTGCCCAGGGCGCTGCGGGCAGGCGACCTTCGTGCCCTGACGCAGCACGACGGGATCGGCGGTGCGCAGCCAGACGTGCGGGCGCGGCTTCGGGCTGCGTCCGCTGGTGTCCTGGCGTTCGGCGTCCACGTCGGTGATCGTCCCGGCGAAGGCCTCGCCGGTGACCCGGTACTCGGCCAGGACCAGCGGATCGTCGAGGGCGCGCTGCTTGTCGTAGGCCTCCTGGGCCCCTTCGAGGTCGGCCAGCCGCCGGGCCGCGGCGACCGCCCCGTCGCGGCGCGGCTGCGGCGGCGCGCCCTCGTCCAGCTTGACCGCGAAGTCGGTGAACCGGCCGCGGTCCACCATCCAGCGGTGCGCGTCGTGCCCGGCCTCGGGCAGCGAGCGCAGCAGGTCGATCCCCCGCCACATCAGCTCCCAGGTGGGCTCGAGCTGGCTGAGCAGCGCGGCCCGCAGCGCCTTCCCGGCGGCCTGCTCGGCGTTCGAGCCGGGCTCGGCCTCCTGCTGCGCCAGAATCAGATGGCTGAGAACCTTGCCGTCGAAGTCGGGGTCGGTGACCGGCCCGGCCGGCGGGTAACGCAGCGGGTCCTCGGCCAGCAGCGCGGCCTGCGCCCCGGTCAGGCGGCCGCCCACAGGCCCGTCAGTGTTCGTGGATGCGCCGTCCGCCGCGATGCAGTCCGGGTCTATCCAGGCCAGCAGGGCGGCCAGGTGCTGGTCCTCCAGCGCGCTCTGCCCGGTGGCCCAGTGCGCGGCCAGCACCTCGGTCAGCGCGAGGCAGACCGAGGACCCGGCGGTCGGCGCCCGGTCCTCGGCGAACCAGGTCAGGTAGCGGCCGAGCAGCGGCACCTGCGCGGCGACCGGATAGGGACCCTCGGTCGAGCGGAACCGGGCCGAGCGCCCGAACAGCCGCAGCGCCTCGATCCCGCCGCTGTTCGGCAGGATCAGCTGCGGGGCGTCGAGGTAGCGTTCCCACTCCTCACGGTTGCGCGTCGCCTCGACCAGCTCGACCTCGCCGCGCCGGTCCTCGAGGTAGTCCGTGACGAGGTGGGCCAGCTCGTCCAGAAAGGCGAAGCGCTGGTCGCGGTCGCGCGGCTGGGCGACGACGAGCAGCCGCGGATCGTCCCGCCCCGTCCCGACCAGTGCGGCCAGCGGGGCGGCCGCCTCTCCGGCGAGCAGCAGCGGCACCAGCACCAGCGGCTGCTCGGAGAGGTGCACGTGGCGCACGGTCGCGATCGGCACGGCGCGCCCGACTTCGAAGGCTTCGACGCGGGCCAGCGCCGCCAGGGTGCTCATACGGTGACTCCCGTCCCACGCGAGGCACCGGTGCGCACCGGCTCCGCGGCAGCGCTGCTCATGCGGCGGACTCTTGCGCGCGCTCCTGCGCTTCTCGCAGCGCGTCGCGGCGGGCCCGCCGTGCCGTGCGGAGCAGCCGCGAAGCCTCGGCCAGGTCAGCGTCTTCATAAGCGTCGTCGCCGAAGGCCCCGGCATCGGCCTCGCTGAGCATCAGCGCCTCGTGCACGCTGCCGATGCCGCCGAGCGCGTCACGCACGGACCGTCCCAGGACATCCGTCGACCCGGCCGTCCTGGCCTCGTCCCGGCAGTAGAACGCCATGTCGCACCGCGAGACGCAGTCCGGGGCGTAGCGGGCCTCGATGGTCGCTATCGCCTTGCCGAGTTGCGCCACGTCCTGGGCCGGCTCGCCGTCGGCGTCCTTGGACAGGTCGAAGCTGACCCCGGCGTCGAGCGTGTCGAGCAGTTCGCCGATCCGCGGCAGCCGGTCGAGCTGCCGCCGTACCGCGGCCAGTTGCCGCCGTACGTCCACCAGCGCGGCGACCGGGGTGTTGGTGAAGTCCTTCGGGCAGATCAGCACGACCTGCGTGGCGACCGAGTCGGTCGGCAGGCCCAGGTCAGCCAGCAGCCGCTGGAAGGCGAGTACGTACACTGCGGCCTGCGTCGCCGCCTCGGCCACCTTCATCGGGTCGGCGCGGCCGTCGATCATCGCGAAGGACTTGATCTCGGCCAGATGCCAGCGCCACGTTCCCGCACTGCCGTTGTCGGTGCTGCCGTTGTCGGTGCTGCCGTTGTCAACACTGCCGTTGTCAACACCCCCGCCGCCGCGCACCCGGAACGCCACCAGATCGGGCTCGACGTACGCGGTCCGGCCGCCCACGTCCAGGGTCAGCAGCGGGTGATCGGCCAGCGCGGCCTGCCCCTCGGGATCGCGGGCCGCCGCCGCGACCAGTTCGCGGGTGTTGCGGTACCGCTCCTCGCGCTCCCCCTCGCCGAGGTCCACCCAGCCGTGCCCGCTCTCGCCGACCGCCAGGCCGACACCCTCGCGCAGCAGCCGTAGCAGCGTCGCCCCGCCGTCCGCCTTCACCAGCTTCTCGAAGGCGTTGCCGCGACTGATCGCGAACGGGGACTGGCCGAACCGGGCGCCGAAGCCGATCCGTTCGGCCAGGGTGCGCTTGTCCACGCCGGCGGCGTCCAGCACCGCGCGGCGGGAGCAGCCCGGATTTCCGGTCAGCGCGGCGATGGTGCGCGCGTCGTGGTGACGCGGCGGGACCGGTCCGCGCAGCTCGGCGAGCCGGTCCGTGATCGGTCGAGGGGGCAGGGCGGCCATGATGGTCCCCGAGCATACTGGGACGCCCCCGCCGCATGGATCATTTCCACGACTTGGCGGGCGCGGCGGCCTTCCGATCCGGATGCGGGCCCGGCTCCGCGTCCGCGTCCGGGTCGGCCGGCGGGCGCAGCGCGGCTACGAGTGCTGCGACGCCCTCGCGGTACGTGGGCACCGCGGGCCGCCAGCCCAGCTCCGCCTTGGCCTTGGCGTTCGACAGCCGCAGCGACTGCCGGGTCATCATGGTCCCGGCGTACGGCGCGAAGGCCCGGACCACCGCGCCGGGCACCCGCAGCGGCCGGGGCAGCCCGAACCCGGCGGCCAGCGCCTCGATCAGCTCGCCCCAGCGCACCGGCTCGTCGTCGACGATGTTGTAGACCTCATCGGGCCTCGCCCGCTCCAGCGCGGCGACCGTGGCGGAGGCCGCGTCGTCGAGGTACACGAGCGACGCGTACGCGCCGCCGCCGCGCGGCACCGGCATCTGCCGCTTGCGCAGTCCGTCCAGCATCGCGCCGACACTCGCCGGACCATAGAAGCCGCCGTACCGCAGCGCGACGCCGTCGATGCCGGGGGCGTCGATCACCTGCTGCTCGGTCGAGCGCATCGCCTGCCAGGCCGCGTCGAACTTTCCGCCGCCGGCGGGCGCGAACTCGTCCTGTTCGGTGATCAGCCGGCGGCCGTCGTCGAACCCGTATCCGCCGAAGAAGGACTGGGTGACGAAGCGACGCGCACCGACCAGGTCGGCGGCGGCCAGCAGGTTCGCCGTGCCGTGCACGCGCAGCCGGTTGGTCACGTCCAGATCCCGGTGCCGCATGGGCAGCTTCTTGAGCGCGGTCAGCTGGTGGATCACGGCCTCGGCGCGGGTTCCGTCCAGGGCGCGCAGCAGGGCGTCGCGGTCCAGCGCGTCGGCGATCACGCTGGAAGCGCCGAGGTCCCAGAGCAGGCTGCCGCCCGCCTCGGTGCGGGTGATGCCGGTCACCTCGTGCCCGGCCGCGAGCAACCGCTTGACCAGCGGGATGCCGAGCGCCCCGGTGGCGCCCGCGAGCAGTACCTTCATGATTCGCTCCTCGTATTCTGCGTTCCTTCACAAGGAGGACGAGGCAGCCCGCGGAAGTGTGACGTACGCCGTGCCACGCTGCGTCACAGCCTCCGGCCGCTGTGCGGCAGCGTCAGCCCACGGTGACCGGCAGCGTCCGGTACCCGCGCAGCACGAGGCGGTCGCTGCGTATTCGCGCCGCCTCCTCGGCGGGCGCCAGGTGCGGGAAGCGGTCGAGCAGCCGGGGGAAGGCGGTGACGGCCTCGAGCCGGGCCAGCGCCGCGCCGAGGCAGTAGTGCGCGCCCGCGCCGAAGCTGAGCGGCTGGTTGTCCGGGCGGGCCGGGTCGAACCGCTCCGGATCCCGGAACCGGGCCGGGTCCCGGTTCGCCGCGCCGAGCAGCAGGAGCACGTCCGCGCCGCGCGGCACGGGCTGCCCGGCCAGCTCCAGTCCGCCGGTCAGCGCCGTGCGCGAGGTCAGCTGCACCGCCGTGTCGTAGCGCAGCACCTCCTCGACGAAGTCGGCGGGCGCCAGGCTTCCGGCCCGCAGCGCCGCGGCCAGCTCCGGCCGCTCGAACAGGATCGCCAGCCCGTTGCCGATGAGGTTCGTCGTGGTCTCGAAGCCGGCGACCAGCAGCAGCGCCAGGTTGCTGAGCAGCTCCTCCTCGGACAGCCGGGCCTCCTCCGCGTCCGTCTCATGGATCAGGGCGCTGATCAAGTCCTCGCGCGGGTCGGCGCGGCGCTCGGCCACCAGCGCGGTGAAGTATGCGGCCAGCTCGTCCGTCGCGGCGTCGGCGGGGCCGAGCCCGGACAGGTCCTCGAACACCTCGAGCACCGCGCTCAGGTCGTGTGCGAGCGGGCGGAAGCGGTAACGGTCGGCCTCGGGCACTCCGAGCAGCTCGCAGATCACGGAGACCGGCAGCCGGAACGCGAACGCGTCCATGAAGTCCACCGCGCGCCCGCCCGCCCCGGCCTCGGCCATCGCGTCGAGCAGCGCGTCCGTGGTGGCGGCGATCGCCGGGGCGAGACCCGCGGCGCGGCGCGGCGTGAAGACCGCGGACAGCAACCGCCTGGCACGGGTGTGGTCCGGCGGGTTGAGGTCGAGCAGACCCTGGCTGAGCGAAGTGAGCGAGCTGTGCCGGGCCGCCTCGGTGCCGGGCTCGACCAGTCCATCATGCTTCCCGAACGCGGGATTGCGGAGCACCGCGTTGACCTCGGCGTACCCGTTGGCGACGTAGAAGCCCCTGGACACCTCCGACACCGGGCCGAGTGCGTGCAGCCTCCGGTAGAGCGGATACGGATCGGCCCGCCCCGCCTCGCCGAACAGCTCGACGACGATCGCGCCCGGCTCGGTCGCCTCAGTGCTCGTACTCATCGACACCGTTACCCCGTCCCCGCATCGGCGCGGCCCTCAACCACCGCCGTGCCCACCTGAACGAACGTCAGTCGCGGTCGGGTTCCCGCAGAACGCCGAACAGCGGCATCTTCAGAAGTGAGGGCGGCGGCTCCTCGACGCCGAGCTGCCGGTACGCGTTCCGCATCGTCAGTGTGATCAGCAGGAACGCGCGCTGCACGAAGAAGCCGGCCAGCGGCAGCTCGATCAGGAAGGCCGAGCCGACCGCCCACCACACCTCCGAGGTGCCCAGGTCCAGCGTGATGTCGAACCAGGCGTCGCACACCAGCAGGGTCGCGGTCACGATGGCCGCGGGGATCACCGCTTGGCGGCGGCGCCAGCCGAAATAGACCGTCATGCCCATCCCGATCAGCAGCAGTCCGTCGAACCCGGCCCAGGTCAGCCGCCAGTGCTCGGCGCGGTACTGGTCCGGCAGGCTCACCGCGAGGAAGATCGTCCACGGGACCAGCGCGGCCACACACAGCCCGAGCACCTCGATGGCCTGCTTGCGCCGCCGCCGGATGAGCTCGGGGCGCACCGGCAGCCCCTTGTGATCGACCATGAACTTGTGATCGACCATGAACTCGTCGACCTCGTCGCGCCACTCGGAAATCCGGAACCAGCTCAGCCACCGCATGTCGTCCGTCGCCCCCTCAGTTCCGTTCCGGGTACTCAGTACTCGCCGAGCACGACGTTGTGCAGCGGCTCGCCGCGCGCCCACCGGATCAGGTTGTCGCGCACGACGGCGAAGGCCCGCTCACGGTTCTCCGGCACCAGCGAGCCGATGTGCGGAGTGATGAACACCCCGGGCGCCGACCACAGCGGGTGGCCGTCGGGCAGCGGCTCCGGGTCGGTGACGTCCAGGAAGGCGCGCACCTTCCCGCGCTCGGCGGCGGCGATCAGCGCGGCGGTGTCGGCGACCAGCCCGCGCGCGCCGTTGACCAGCAGCGCCCCGGGCTTCATCAGGGTCAGGAACTCCTCGTCGATCAGGCCGCGGGTCTGCGCGGTCAGCGGCGTGAGCACGATCACGATGTCCGCGCCGGGCAGCAGCACCGACAGCTCGCTGATCCCGTCCACGCCCTCACGCGGCCTGCGCGCGACCCTGCGCACGTCAACGCCGAAGGGCACCAGATACCGCTCAAGGCACTCCGCGATCGACCCGTACCCGACGAACAGCACCCGTGCACCGCCGAGCACGCGCACCTGGCGCGGCTCCCAGTGCCCGGCCGCCTGCGCCGTCGCGTGGTGCGGCAGCTCCTTGTAGACGGCCAGGATCCCGGCGAGCATCAGTTCGGCCATCAGGTCGTCGTACGCGCCGCGCACGCTGCACAGGGTGACCTCCGCGGGCACCACGTCGACGATCCAGTCCACCCCGGAGGTCAGCGCCTGCACCAGCTCCAGCCGCCCGGCCGCGGCGATCAGCGTCTTGAGGTCGTACGGCTCGTCGGCCTGGTTGCGCACCAACGGCGGGATCAGCGCGCGCACCTCGCCGAGCCGGGGGTCGCCCAGCGGGTCGGCCGGCAACTCGGCGATCTCCAGCCGGGCGCGCACGTCCCGCGGCAGAGCGCTCAGATCCCCCGCGGTGCCGGGGGCGGTCCACACCAGCTTCTGCTCGTCCACACTCCCATCCTAGAAGCCCGGGAGCAGGATCGAACCATGCCCGGCCTGCCGCGCGACCGGCCTTAGAGCGACCGAGGATCGGTGGCCGGCGGTGCGGGCCGATGACCTTCGCCTGGCTGCGTTGTCGTCGCTCTTCGAGCGCGCTTCGCGAACGGTCGACGCAACAGTGCCCAATATGCGGCTGACGCCGCGCAGCCGCTGCGCCTCCCTCCTCCGCCTTGCCCCACGCGGCGTCAGCCGCATATGCGGCAGAGCCGGCCCTCGACCCGCACCTTCATCCGGCCACCAATCCTCGGTCGCTCCTAGTATCCGGTCGGCGACCAGGGCGCGATCGCAGTGTGGAACATCGCGGCGAAGCGCGCCACCGCCCCGGGCCGCTCCTCGTCGACCAGGCCGAGCAGCGCGTACCGGGCCGCCGAGGCGCCGCCCAGGTAGACCGCGCCGAGCACGTTCGCGGGCAGCGTCACGTCCGGGGACTCGGCGGTCGGGCCGCAGGTCGCGCCGTCCGGGCCGCCCTCCAGGGCGAAGGTGCCGTCGGCGTAGCCGTCCTTGTCCAGCACGCGCAGCACCAGCCGGCCGGGCACCTCGTAGCGGCGGGCGGCCAGCGCGGCGGCCGCGTCGAGCACCCGGATCCACTCGCCGTCCTGCTGCTCGCCGGACGAGGCGGTGCGCCGGTCCACCAGCAGCTCGCGCCACAGCTCGTCGCCGCGGCGCCCCTCCTCGCCGACCACCTCGCTGACCCAGTCGTGGTCGGCGAGGTACTTCCACAGCCGCGCCTCGTACTCCACGTTCACGGCGAACAGGTCCAGGACCTCGAGGACGTTGTCCGGGCGGCCGCGGGTCCAGCGGTCTTCGCGGAACTTGTAGCGCACGTAGCCGACCGCTTGGCCGTCCGCGTCGCGGCACAGCGCGTGCAGCACGCCCTTCGCCGAATCGTCGCCCGCGCGCGGCACCAGGTCCAGCCCGCGCTCCCACATCGCGACGGGCCGGTCGATCGCGCCGGGAGACAGGGCCCGGACCCGGTCGTAGACCGCCGGAGCCTCCTGCTGCACGACCGGCAGGTCCGCCAGCTCCACGGTCCCGGGCAGCTCCCGGCTCCAGCGGGCGGCCCGGGCGTCGAGGTGCCAGGCTGCGCTCTCGGTGGCCGGGCCGAAGCCGTAGCGCCCGTAGATCGGGTACTCGGCCGCGTAGAGCCCGGCCAGCACCTCGCCGCGCTCCTTGGCCGCGCCGAGCTCGGCGGCCATCATCCGGGAGAGCAGGCCGCGGCGGCGGTGCGTCGCCGCGACGGTCACGCCGCTGATCCCGTCGAGCCGGGCGAAGGCCCCGCCCGGAACGGTCAGCTCGAGCTCGATGCCGCGGAAGGTGCCCACCGGGCGGCCCTGGTCGAAGGCGCCCCAGCAGCGGTCCAGGTCGTTCCAGCGGCGCCGGCGCGGCCCGTCGCCGCGGTTCTTCGGCGTGAAGAAGCCGATGTCGATCGCGTCGCTCCACGCGTCGAACTCCTCTTCGCGTACCTTGCGCACGTCGATCGTCGTCATGAAGGCAACGTATCCTCCGACCGCGCGGCCCGCGACCGGATTTACGCTGGTCGCAGTGCCCTGGCTCCGAGCGCGATCCCCATGCTGACCACGGCGGTCACCCAGAACGCGAAGGGCAGCGAGACGGCCGAGCCGAGCGCGCCGACCGAGGGCCCGGCGACGAGCCCCGCCCCGTACATGACGGTGGTGATGCCCGCGACGGCCGCCTCCGCGTCGCCGCCGAGCCGCCCGGTCGCGGCGATGGCCAGCGGCACCGAGGTGGCGATGCCGAAACCGATCGCCCCGAAGCCGAGGACGGCGAGCAGCGGGCTGTGCGCGAGGGCCACCATGCACGCCCCGGCCACCGCGATCACGCCGCCGATCCGGACCGTGGTCACCGGGCCGAGCCGCCGGGTGACCGCGTCGCCGGTCAGCCGGCCGAGGGCGAGTGTGGCGGAGAAGCCGGTCAGGCTGTACGCGCCGACGGCGGCGCTCGTGTGCGCGACGTGGGTGAGATAGACGGCGCACCAGCTGTTGGAGGCCCCCTCGGCGAAGATGCCGCAGAACCCGACGATGCCGATCACCAGGATGGCCTTGGACGGCAGGGCGTAGCGGGGCGGGGCGAGGTCGGCGACCGCCGCGTCGTCGGGCGGGAGCAGTGTGCACGCGGCGACGCCGACCAGCAGGAACACGGCCGCGGTGACGGCGAACTCGGCCGGGGCGCCCACCCCGAGCCCGGCGCACAGGCCGCCGATCGTGGAGCCGACGAGCATGCCGACCGCCCACAGCCCGTGCAGCCCGGACATGATCGACCGGTCGAGCCGCCGCTCGATCCGCACCGCGTGCGCGTTCATCGCCACGTCCGTACAGCCCGCCGCCGCCCCGAACAGGCCGAAGGCCGCGGCCAGCGTCCACGCGCCGGGGGCCAGCGCCAGCGGGACCACCGTCGGGCAGAAGACCGCGATCAGCAGGCGCATTCCGTTGCGCGCGCCGAAGCGGTGCACCAGGAAGCCGGTCGCGGGCATCGCGGCCAGCGCCCCCACGGTCAGCGTGATCATGACCGCGCCGAGCACACCGGGGCTGGCCCCGATGTGGGTCTGCAGCCAGGGCAGCCGGGACGCGTACGTGCCCGAGATCACCCCGTGCACGCCGAAAATCAGGCTGACCCCGATCCGGCCGCGGCGCACCTCTGCCCCCGGCCGCGCGTACGGGACGGCGAGCGCCGTCTCAGCACCCATACGGCACCCTCCCCGAGTCCGGACGGAACGCCGCCCACTCTAACATTTAGGTTTCCTAAGATATACCCGCCGTCGCCGGTTACCGCTCGTAGCTGTATCGAAGCGCTTCGACGATATCGATGACCATTCTTTGACTGTTCATTTCGGGCTGCTCATCTTGACACGTCACAATAACGGCAAGATATTTCGAAGCGCTTCAACACCCACGTTCCAGCACTTCGAAGGGACCGCGCAACGATGCGCAGTAACCTGCTCAAGGCCGCGGCCGCCACCCTCGCCGCCGGCGCCGTCACGCTCCTGGCCGTCGGACCCGCCCAGGCCGCGGTGTACACCTCGTCCGGCCAGTGGGCGTCCTACTCCGTCGGCGGCTACACGATCTACAACGACGAGTGGGGCAGCGGGCACAACACCCAGACCCTGTGGGTGAACTCGGCCACGAACTGGGGTGTCTACTCGACCCAGCCGAGCACCTCGGGGGTCAAGGCCTACGCCAACGAGTCCAAGTCGGTGGGCATCGCGCTCAACTCGCTGTCCAAGGCGACCAGCTCGTTCAGCGAGTCGCTGCCCTCGTCCGGAAACTGGGAGTCGGCCTACGACGTCTGGCTCAACGGCAGCGGGATCGAGGTCATGATCTGGACCGACAAGAACGGCAACGTCGGCCCGCTCGGCTCCTCCGTCGGCAGCCTGACGCTGAACAGCAACACGTGGACGGTCTATGTCGGCAACAACGGCAGCAACCCGGTGTACTCGTTCGTGCGCAGCAGCAACGAGACCTCGGGGACGGTCAACATCCTCGGCCTGCTCAAGTGGCTGGAGAACACCAAGGGCTACTTCTCCAACCCGACGCTCTCCACCATCCAGTACGGCTTCGAGATCAGCGGCACGGGCAACGTGCAGCAGAACTTCACCATCAACAGCTACTCGGCGTCCGCCAGCTGAGGCTGTACCAGCACCGCCGCCTCCGGCTCGTCCGGGCGCGGCGGTGTTTCCGTCCCCGCACCCGGCTGCGCATCCGCCGGCGTCTGCGCGGACCGGGCCTCCGGAAACACCCACAGGTGCATCGCCCAGAACCGGAACACGCTGCCGAAGCCCTGGCCGAAGATGAACTGGGCCACGTTGGCGGCCAGCAGCGACTTGTTGCCGAGCGCGTACTCGTTGAACGCCACGCAGGCCGCGGTGATCAGCATGCCGACCGCGGAGACCAGCAGGAACAGGGTGATCTCGGCGGTGGACTGGCGCCGGTCGCGGTGCCGGAACACCCAGTACCGGTTGCCCAGGTACGCGATCAGGGTGCCGAATGCGGTGCCGGACAGCGAGCCGACCACCTTGGGGGCGTCGAAGACCTTGATCAGCAGGTTGAAGGTGGCGATGTCGCAGGTGACGCCGACCAGGCCGACCGCGCCGAAGCCGACCATCTCCCGCCAGAGCCGGCGCACGATCCCGATCGCCCAGCTTCGCACGCTGTCCCCCTCGTTCCTGGCGCCCGCGGGCTCGCGCCCCGGCCGCCGCGGTGGACAGCACCGTCGCCACTGTCCCAGTGGTTCAAGTCTGACGCACCGCGGCGTGCCCGGTCGTCATCCCGGGGTATTCCCTCTCAGTAAGCCTTCAGGCGCAGCGGCTACTGCAACGGCACTACAGCGGACGCGGCCGCGACGCCCTCCGCCGATTCCCTGGGCTTCGCGTCGATCCCGGCCTCCTTGCGCTGGGCGGCCGTGATCGGGGTCGGCGCGCCGGTCAGCGGGTCGCCGCCGGAGGCCGTCTTCGGGAAGGCGATCACGTCCCGGATGGTGTCCGCGCCGGTGAGCAGCGCGACCAGCCGGTCCAGGCCGAGCGCGATGCCCCCGTGCGGCGGCGGCCCGTAGTTGAAGGCCTCCAGCAGGAAGCCGAACTTCGAGCGGGCCTCCTCGTCGGACAGCCCGATCGCGGCGAAGGCCCGCTCCTGCACGTCCTTGCGGTGGATACGGATCGAGCCGCCGCCGATCTCGGAGCCGTTGAGCACGAGGTCGTACGCGTTGGACAGCGCGGTACCCGGCTCCTTGTCGAAGGAGTCCAGGCTCTCCGGGGTCGGCGCGGTGAAGGGGTGGTGCACGGCGGTCCAGCCGACCTGCTCGCCCTTCTCGTCCTCCACCGGCTCGAACATCGGGAAGTCCACCACCCACAGGAACTTCCACGCCGCCGCGCCCTCGGCCGTGGGGTCGATCAGCGAGCAGCGCCGGCCGATCTCCAGCCGGGCCGCGCCGAGCAGTTCCTGCGAAGCGGTGCGCTTGCCTGCGGCGAAGAACACCGCGTCGCCGGCTGACGCGCCGACAGCCTCCTTGAGCCCGGCCAGATGCGCCTCGGAAAGGTTCTTGGCCACCGGCCCCTTCGGCTCGCCGGTCTCCGGGTCGAAGAGCACGTACGCCAGGCCGCGCGCGCCGCGGGCCTTCGCCCAGTCCTGCCAGCCGTCCAGCTCCTTGCGGGTCTGCGCCGCGCCGCCGGGCATGACCACGGCGCCGACGTACGCGGCCTGGAAGACCCGGAACTCGGTCCCGGCGAAGTACCCGGTCAGCTCGACCAGCTCCTGGCCGAAGCGCAGGTCCGGCTTGTCCGAGCCGTAGCGCGCCATCGCCTCGGCGTAGGTCAGCCGCGGCAGCGGGGTCGGGATCTCGACGCCGAGCACCTCGCGCCATACCCGCGCCGCCACGGCCTCGCCGACCTTGACGACGTCCTCCTGGTCGGCGAAGGACATCTCGATGTCGAGCTGGGTGAACTCCGGCTGCCGGTCGGCGCGGAAGTCCTCGTCCCGGAAGCAGCGGGCGATCTGGTAGTACCGCTCCATCCCGGCCACCATCAGCAGCTGCTTGAACAGCTGAGGCGACTGCGGCAGTGCGTACCACGACCCCGGCTGTAAACGCACCGGCACCAGGAAGTCGCGCGCGCCCTCGGGCGTCGAGCGGGTGAGGTAGGGCGTCTCGATGTCGAGGAAGCCGAGCTCGTCCATCACGTCGCGGATGACCTTGGTGGCCTTGGCCCGCGTACGCAGGTTGTGCGCCATGTCGTCGCGGCGCAGGTCGAGGTAGCGGTACCTGAGCCGCACCTCCTCGTTGATGTTCGAGCTCTTGCGCTCGTCCGTCGGGAACGGCAGCGGCGCGGAGGTGGACAGCACCTCGACGGTGTCGACCACGACCTCGACCGCACCGGTCGGCAGGTCCGGGTTCGCGTTGCCCTCGGGCCGCTCGCGCACCAGGCCCGTCGCCGCCACGCAGTACTCGTTGCGCAGGTCGTGCACGGAGTCGCTCTCGCGTACCACCACCTGCACCACGCCCGACCCGTCGCGCAGGTCGATGAAGGTGACGCCTCCGTGATCGCGCCGCCGGGCCACCCACCCGGCCAGGGTGACGGTGCTTCCGGCGTCGGAGGCCCGAAGGCTCCCCGCCTCTCGGGTGCGGATCACGACAACTTCTCCTTGATGGTCGGGATGATCTCGTCCAGGGCCACGGGGATCTGCTCCCCGCTGACCAGGTCCTTGAGCTGCACCACGTCGGCGGCCAGGTCCCGCTCGCCGGCGACCAGGGCGTATCTGGCCCCGGAGCGGTCGGCCGCCTTCATGGCGCCCTTGAGCCCCTTGCCGCCGAACGCGAAGTCCGCGTCGACGCCCGCCCGCCGCAGGTCGAGCACGAGACCGAACAGCAGGTGCCGGGCCGCCTCCCCCATCGGCACCGCGAAGACCTGCACCCGCCGGGTGTCCGGTGCGACGTCGGCGACCCCCTCGGCCTCCAGCGCCAGCACCGTGCGGTCCACGCCGAGCGCCCAGCCCACCGAGGGCAGCGGCGGGCCGCCGAGCTCCTCCGAAAGGCCGTCATAGCGGCCGCCGCCGCCGATCGCGGACTGCGCGCCGAGGCCGTCGTGCACGAACTCGAAGGTGGTCCGGGTGTAGTAGTCCAGGCCGCGCACCAGCTTCGGGTCGTCCTCGAAGGCGACGCCGCCGATCGAGAGCAGCGTCCGGACCTCCTCGTGGTACGCCTTGCACGCGTCGCACAGGAAGTCGGGCAGCGCCGGAGCGTCGGCCAGCTGGGCCTGCACCTCGGGCCGCTTGTCGTCGAGCACCCGCAGCGGGTTGATCTCGATCCGCGCGCGGGTGGCCTCGTCCAGGTCCAGGCCGCGTAGGAACTCCTGCAGCGCGGCCCGGTATACCGGGCGGCACTCCTTGTCGCCGAGCGTGTTGAGCAGCAGCCGGACCTGACGCAGCCCCAGATCCTTGAACGCGTCCACCGCTAACGTAATGAGCTCGACGTCGAGCAGCGGGTCCTCGACGCCCAGCGCCTCCGCGCCGACCTGGGAGAAGTGCCGGTAGCGCCCCTTCTGCGGCTGCTCATACCGGTAGTACGAACCCGAGTAGCAGAGCTTGACCGGCAGCGCGCCCTTGTCCAGGTTGTGCTGCAACACCGCCCGCACCACCGACGCCGTGCCCTCCGGCCGCAGCGTCAGCGAGACGTCGCCGCGCGTGGTGAAGGTGTACATCTCCTTGGTGACGATGTCGCTGGACTCGCCGACGCCGCGCTTGAACAGCGCCGTGCTCTCGAACGCCGGGGTCTCGACGTAGCCGTATCCGGCCCGTCGCGCTCCGGCGGACATCGCCTCGCGCACGGCGAGGTAGACCGCCGAGTCGGGCGGGATCAGGTCGAACGTGCCCTTGGGGGCCTGAAAGGTACTCACTTCGCAGGTATCCGTAATCTCGTCTGAACGTCACATACCGGTTCGCGCGGAGCCGACGTCCTCAAGACCGCTGAGAAACGGGTTCGACGCGCGCTCGCGGCCGATGGTGGTCTGGGGTCCGTGGCCGGGCAGCACGACGGTGTCGTCCGGCAGCGGCAGGGCGACCCGGGCCAGCGACTCGAGGATCGCGCGCCCGTCGCCTCCGGGCAGGTCGGTGCGTCCGATGGAGCCGGCGAACAACAGGTCCCCGCTGAACAGGACGTCCACGTCGTCCCCGTCCGCGGCCCGCGGGATCCGGAAGGTCACCGACCCCCCGGTATGGCCCGGGGCGTGGTCGACCACGAACTCGACCCCCAGCAGGCCCTCGAGGCCGAGCCGCTGACCGTCCGTCAGTTCCCGCACCTCGTCCGGCTCGGTGAAAGTTGCGCCGCCGAAGAAGGCGGACCCGGACGGCATCCCGATCGACTTCGCGGGATCCGTCAGCATGTAACGGTCGTCCGGGTGGATGAATGCCGGGATGTCGTGCGCACCGCATACGGGGGCGACCGACCACACGTGGTCGTAGTGCCCGTGCGTCAGGATGACGGCCGCCGGCTTCAGTTTGTGCTCGCGCAGCGTCTCGTCGAGTTGCCGCGTCGCGTCCTGCCCCGGATCGATCACGACGCAGCGCTCGTTCGGCCCGGGCGCAACGACGAAGCAGTTGGTGCCGATCGGGCCGGCGGGGAACCCTGCGATGAGCACGTGCGTCCTGTTTTCTACGGAATTGCGGGCGGGACGGGCGGTCGGTCAAGACTACCGGCGGCACACGCCCGATCGCGAACCGGTATACAGCGGCCGTTGCGTCTTCAGCGGCTGCCCGTACACTGCACGCGGGCAGCCAACAGGCTCAGATACTGCGCGAACGAGAACAAGGAGACGAAGACGTGGCGAGCACCAAGGACCGGCAGCGCGCACTCGAGCGGGCGCGCTACGAAAGGGTGCAGGCGAAGATCGCCAAGCAGCAGCTGAAGGTCAAGCGGCGCAGGCGAATCGTGATCGCCGTGGTCATCGCGGTCGTGGTGGTCGGCAGCGGCGTGGGCACCCTCATCGCGCTGAACACGGGCAACAAGCCCGCTCCCGCGGCGAAGAGCTCGCCCTCGGCCAGCGCCAGCGCGTCCCCCTCCAGCACCGCGGAGAAGATCGGCTACACGAAGTCCGGCACGGCGTCCAAGGACGTGGGCGTCCCGACCTACGACGCCACCGCGGCGGCCAAGCCGTACACCGCCACGATCCACACCAACCGGGGCGACATCGTCTTCACCGCGCTCACCACGAAGGCCCCCTACACGACCTTCTCGTTCGAGTACCTCGCGGGCAAGAAGTACTTCGACAGCACCAAGTGCCACCGCCTGGTGAACTCGGGCATCTTCGTGCTGCAGTGCGGCGACCCGAGCGGGACCGGCTCCGGCGGCCCGGGCTACGCGTTCCAGGACGAGAACCTGGACTACTTCGGCGCGGCGGCCTCGGCCGGGACCGTGACGTACAAGGCCGGGACCGTGGCCATGGCCAACTCGGGCGCGGGCACCAACGGCAGCCAGTTCTTCCTGGTCTACAAGGACTCGCCGCTGGCCCCGAGCTACACCCCGTTCGGCACCATCACCAAGGGTCTGGACGTGCTGCAGGCCATCGCCGCCCAGGGCAACGGCACCACCGACGCGACCACCGGGAACACCCCGCCCAAGAACCCGGTGAACGTCACGTCGGTCACCATCTCGCAGCCGTAGGGCTCCGCACGCGGTATTCAGCCAGGCCCCCCGGCGGCCTCCGGACGGTTTTCGACTGTCCGGAGGCCGTCGTTGCTTGTAGAGTGCCGTGCGCCTGTTGTAAAAACGACGCCGCGATGAAGATAGAACTACGTGGGTTCACCGCAGTACCGTGACGCAAGGGGCGCGTCGCCGCATCGATCATGGTCACAGTCGCACGTCCAAGGAGGGCACCGTGTCCGAAGGACCGGAGCAGCCGGAGCAGACCGCCAGTGCCGAGCCGGAGCCGGACGTGCCGGGCGGGACCGTCCCCGGTACGCAGGCGTCCGGTGAGTGGGGCCGGGTCGCCGAGGACGGTTCCGTGTACGTGCGCGTCGCCGACGGGGAACGGTTGATCGGCAACTGGGCGGCCGGGACGCCGGACGAGGGGCTGGCCTTCTACCAGCGCAAGTTCGACGGGATCAAGGCCGAGGTCGAGCTGCTGGAGAAGCGGCTGAACACGACCAACCTGGACGCCAAGGACGCGGACGCGACCATCGCCAAGCTGCGCGAGACCCTGGTCGAGCCGCACGCGATCGGCGACCTGGACGCGCTGCGCAGCCGCCTGGACAAGCTCGGCGTGATCGCCGACCAGCGCCGGGCCGCGAAGCGGGAGGCGCGGGTCAAGCAGCAGGCCGAGGCCGCCGCGCACAAGGACCGCATCGTCGCGGAGGCCGAGGGCCTGGCCGAGTCCGGGGAGTGGAAGGTCACCGGCGAGCGGCTGCGCGCGCTGGTGGAGGAGTGGAAGGCGGTCCCCCGGCTGGACCGCAAGGCCGACGACGAGCTGTGGTCCAGGTTCAGCGCGGCCCGCTCCGCCTTCGCCAAGCGCCGCAAGGCCCACTTCGCCCAGCTCGACGCCGAGCGCGAGGAGGTCCGCAGCCGCAAGGAGGCCCTGGTCGAGGAGGCCGAGGAGCTGTCCGAGTCCACCGAGTGGGCGAACACCGCGCAGCGTTTCCGCGACCTGATGAAGCAGTGGAAGGCGGCCGGCCGAGCGCAAAGGGAGGTGGAGGACAAGCTCTGGGAGCGCTTCAAGACGGCCCAGGACACCTTCTTCACCGCGCGCAACGCGGACCTGGACCAGCGCGACGCGGGCTTCCGGGAGAACCAGACCCGCAAGGAGGAGCTGCTCGCCGAGGCGCAGAAGCTGCTGCCGATCACCGAGTTCAAGGTGGCCAGGTCGGCGCTCAGGTCGATCCAGGCCCGCTGGGAGGAGTGCGGGCCCGTCCCGCGCGACTCCAAGCCGAGGCTGGAGGGCGCCCTGCGCGAGGTCGAGCGGGCCGTGGCCGACGCCGAGCAGGCCGAGTGGAAGCGCACCAACCCCGAGGCCAGGGCCAGGGCCGAGGCCACGGTGCGCCAGCTCGAGGCGTCGATCGCCAAGTTCGAGAAGGAGCTGGCCAAGGCCCACGCCGCCAGCCAGCAGCGCAAGATCGACGACGCCGAGGCGGCCCTCGCCGCCCGCCGCGAGTGGCTCGCCCAGGCCCAGTCCGCCCTGGACGAGTTCACCCGCTGACCGACGTCACACAGTCCCGCTGTAGGTGACACCGAACCGGCCGCCCGCGAAATGTGGGCGGCCGGTTCGGTTCAGAGGCTTGACGCCGCTTCAGTCCTTCGGATCGACCGGGAGATCAGCCGTCTCGATCACGATCGGGAACGGTGCTTCGACGCGGACCGGCTTGCCGTAGTGAATGACCTGACGCAGGTTGTACTCGCCGTCTTTGGGATGGGCATAGCGAGTCGCTGAGCGTGCGTAGGGATCGAATACGACGTACTCCGAGATTCCGGCCCGCGCATAGACACCGACCTTCACGCCGTAGTCGAAGTCTCGCGTTTCAGGAGAGATCACCTCGGCCACGAAGGCGACCCACTCAGGTTGACAGACCTCGATGTTGCGCGCGGTTTGAGCCCTGGGGACGACTGCGAATGATCTCGGACTTCTTGAAGCGCTCAGTCTTGTCGAGCCTCAGCAGGAGCGGTTGCACCGTTCACACCCGGTAGACGTCGTAGACGCCCTCGATGCCGCGGACGGCTTTGAGGACGTGGCCGAGGTGCTTGGGGTCGCCCATCTCGAAGGTGAAGCGGGACATCGCGACGCGGTCGCGGGAGGTGTTCACGTTCGCGGACAGGATGTTGACGTGCTGGTCGGACAGCACCCTGGTGACGTCGGAGAGCAGCCTGGCCCGGTCCAGCGCCTCGACCTGGATGGAGACCAGGAAGACCGAGCTGGCGGTGGGGGCCCACTCGACCTCGACCATGCGCTCGGGCTGGGCCATCAGCTCCTCGACGTTGCCGCAGTCCTTGCGGTGCACGGACACGCCGCTGCCGCGGGTGACGAAGCCGACGATGGCGTCGCCGGGGACCGGGGTGCAGCACCGGGACAGCTTGACCCAGATGTCGTCCACGCCCTTGACCAGCACGCCCGGGTCGCCGCCGGGGCGTCCGCGGCCGCGTCGTCGCTCGCCCTTCTCGCCCGGCAGCGTGGTCTCGGCCAGGTCCTCGGTCGCGCCCTCCTCGCCGCCCAGGGACTGGATGAGGCGCTGCACGACCGACTGGGCCGAGACGTGGTTCTCGCCGATCGCGGCGTAGAGGGCTGAGATGTCGGCGTAGTGCAGGTCCATGGCGATGGAGCCCAGGGACTCGCTGGAGAGCAGGCGCTGGAGGGGGAGGCCTTGCTTGCGCATGGTCTTCGCTAGCTGCTCGCGGCCCTGCTCGATGGCCTCCTCGCGGCGCTCCTTGGTGAAGTGCGCGCGGATTTTGTTCCTGGCCCGGGGGGAGGCGACGAAGCCCAGCCAGTCGCGGCTCGGGCCTGCCGTGGGCGCCTTGGAGGTGAAGATCTCTACTACGTCGCCGTTGTCTAGCTTTGATTCGAGCGGGACGAGTCTTCCGTTGACCCTTGCGCCGATGCAGTGGTGGCCGACCTCGGTGTGCACTGCGTAGGCGAAGTCCACCGGCGTCGAGCCGGACGGGAGCGGGACCACGTCGCCCTTGGGGGTGAAGACGAAGACCTCGGAGGCGGACAGGTCGAAGCGCAGCGCGTCCAGGAACTCGCCGGGGTCGGCCGTCTCGCGCTGCCAGTCCAGCAGCTGGCGCAGCCAGGCCATGTCGCCGACCTTGCCGTTCGGGTCGGACGGGGCGGGGGCGCCGCCGGGGCCGCGGACGGCCTCCTCCTTGTACTTCCAGTGCGCCGCGACGCCGTACTCGGCCCGGCGGTGCATCGAGTAGGTGCGGATCTGGAGTTCGACCGGCTTGCCCTGCGGCCCGATCACCGTGGTGTGCAGGCTCTGGTACATGTTGAACTTCGGCATCGCGATGTAGTCCTTGAACCGGCCGGGGACCGGGTTCCACCGCGCGTGGATGGTGCCGAGGGCGGCGTAGCAGTCCCGCACCGACTCGACCAGGACCCTGATGCCGACCAGGTCGTAGATCTCGGTGAAGTCGCGGCCGCGCACGATCATCTTCTGGTAGACCGAGTAGTAGTGCTTCGGCCGGCCGGTGACCGTGGCCTTGAGCCTGGATCCGTGCAGGTCGCCCTGCACCATGTCGATGACCTGGGCCAGGAACTCCTCGCGCTTGGGCGCGCGCTCGGCGACCAGGTGCACGATCTCGTCGTACATCTTGGGGTAGAGGATCGCGAAGGCGAGGTCCTCCAGCTCCCACTTGATCGTGTTCATGCCGAGGCGGTGCGCCAGCGGGGCGTAGATCTCCAGGGTCTCCCGGGACTTCTGCTCCTGCTTCTCCCGGCGCATGTAGCGCATGGTGCGCATGTTGTGCAGCCGGTCGGCCAGCTTGATGACCAGGACCCTGATGTCCCGGGCCATCGCCACGACCATCTTGCGCACGGTCTCGGCCTGCGCCGCCTCGCCCAGCTTGACCTTGTCCAGCTTGGTGACGCCGTCGACGAGCAGGGCCACCGTGTCGCCGAAGTCGCGGCGCAGCATGTCGAGCGAGTAGTCGGTGTCCTCGACCGTGTCGTGCAGCAGGCCCGCGCACAGGGTCGGGATGTCCATGCCGAGCTCGGCCAGGATCGTGGTGACCGCGACGGGGTGGGTGATGTACGGGTCGCCGCTCTTGCGCCGCTGGCCGCGGTGGTACTTCTCCGCGATCTGGTACGCGTGCTCCAGCGTGCGCAGGTCGGCCTTCGGGTCGCTGGCCCGCACGATCCGGAACAACGGCTCCAGGACCGGGCTCGGGCCGCCGGGGCGCGGGGCGCCCAGACGCGCCAGCCGGGCGCGAACCCGGCTGGAGGTGGCTGAGGTGGTGGCGGGAGGCCGTATCGCGGGCGCTGTGGGGGTTACCGGGGCTGCGGGCGCCGGGGACGCTTCGGAGGCGGACTGGTCGGGCTGCGCGGCGGAGGACGCCGTGATTGGGGGCCCGGCGTCGGCGCGCTCGGGCGCGTGCGGGCCGGTGGGATCGGCGGACTGTACGGGCACCGGCCCGGTCCGCTCGTCCTGCTCGGCTCGTACAGCTGCCTCCGGCGTGGTCGTCAAGCGACTACCTCCCTGCGGCCCATCAAGGTCAAATGGGCTCACCGTCCATGGTAGCGGTGTCAAGGACCGGTGAGGACGGGGATTGGATCAATCCGCTCGTCAGACCGGGTCAGCGCCGGTCAGACAGCGTCAGACCGGGTCGGGCGCGCTCAGACGGTCAGCAGCGTGGTCACGGGCAGGCCGGGGAACTCGGCGGCCAGGCGGGCGCGGCCGGGCAGGAAACCGAGTTCCATCAGCACGGACACGCCCACCGGATCGGCCCCGCAGCGGCGGATCGCCTCGACCGCGGCGGCCGCGGTGCCGCCGGTGGCCAGCACGTCGTCGACGATCAGGACCCGGTCGCCGGGCTGGAAGGAGTCCTGGTGGATCTCCAGCACGGCCTCGCCGTACTCGAGCTGGTAGGAGACCGCGAAGACCGCGCCGGGCAGCTTGCCCGCCTTTCGAACCGGGATGAAGCCGATCTCGGCCTCGATCGCGACCGGGGCGGCCAGGATGAAGCCGCGCGCCTCGAGGCCGACCACCTTGGTCGCCCCGGCCTCGCGGGCCTGGCGGGCGAACTCGCCGGTCATCGTGCGGAACGCCTTGGGGTCGGCCAGCAGCGGGGTGATGTCCTTGAAGACGATCCCGGGCTTCGGGTAGTCGGGTACGTCCCGGATGCGGGAGGCGAGCAGCTCAGCAATCACGCGCCAACTTTAGACGGTCCATGCGGCAGGACGGCTAAACGGCCCTGCCCGGGTACCGCATGATGCGGTACCCGGGCAGGGAACGGTAACTGAGTATGCGTCAAACAGCGTCAGTCAGCGGCGCTTGGAGCGGGGCTGGTTACGCACCGGCTGGTTGCGGGGACCGCGCGGGCCGGACGCACCCGCCGCGGCTGCGGCCGGCTTGGCATCCTCGGGTCCCGAATCGGTCACCACCACACCGGCGGCCACCTTTCCGGCACGCCGGTCCTGCGCCGCCTTGGCCGCCAGCTTCTGCTCCTGCGCGCGCACCGCGGGCTCCCGCTCCTTGAGCCAGACCAGCGTCGGGGTGGCGACCAGGATCGAGGAGATCGTGCCGGCCCCGATGCCGACCAGCAGCGCGAGCGCCAGGTCCTGCAGCACCGCGGCGTCCGAGACGGTGCCGCCGAACAGCAGCGCGGCGACCGGGATCAGCGCGATCAGCGAGGTGTTGAGCGAGCGGACCAGGGTCTGGTTGACCGCCAGGTTCGCGGCCGGCCCGTAGCCCAGCCTGCCCTGGTCGACGTAGTGCCGCTTGTTCTCCTTGACCTTGTCGAACACCACGACCGTGTCGTACATCGCGTATCCGAGGATGGTCAGGAAGCCGACCACGGTCGCGGGCGAGACCTCGAGGCCCGACCAGGCGTACACGCCGACGGTGATCACGATGACGTTGACCAGCGAGGTCAGCGCCGCCGCGGCCATCTTCCACTCGAAGAAGATGGCCAGGTAGATCGACAGCAGCACCAGGAACACGACCAGGGCCTGGAGCGCCTGGGTGGAGATGTCGTGGCCCCAGCTCGCGCCGACCTGCTCGACGGTGACCTTCGACTGCTCGACCCCGGCGGCCTTGGCCAGGTCGGCGGTCAGCTTCTGCTGGGCCGCCGAGGTGATCGTGGTGGTGGTGACGGTCACCTGGCGGCCGCCGCCGACGATCTGCTGTACCTGCACGGTCGGCGCGGGCACGCCGTCCGCGGAGGCGATCGAGCCGACCTGGTCGGTGCTCAGCGTGGCGCTCGGCACCGTGATCACCGAGCCGCCCTTGAAGTCCACGCTGAACGAGAGCCCGCGCACGGTCAGGCCGAGGATCGAGAGCAGCAGCACGACGCCGAAGATCGCGGCCCAGCGCCTGCGCCGTCCGACGACCTCGTAGGAGAGCTCGCCCCGGTAGAGGCGGTTTCCGATGGAGCCGATCCGGGACATCAGACATCCACCCGCTTCGTGTCGTCGCTTTCCACGTCACCGGACGCGGCAGCTTCCTCGGCCCTGCGCCGCTCGGCGATGGTCATCCGCTTCCCGCCGCCTGCGCCCCCGGTCCCGCCGCGGTACGTGGCCCGGGTGCCGCCCAGGCGGTCCGGGTCGAGGCCGGACCACTTGTGGCCGCCGCCGAAGAACTCGGTCCGGGCCAGCAGCGTGATCAGCGGCTTGGTGAAGAGGAAGACCACGAAGATGTCGATCACCGTGGTCAGGCCCAGGGTGAAGGCGAAGCCCTTCACCGAGCCGATGGACATCAGGTACAGCACCGCCGCCGCGAGGAAGGACACGAAGTCCGAGGCGACGATCGTGCGCCGGGCCCGGGTCCAGCCGTGCTCCACCGCGGTACGCAGGGTGCGCCCCTCGCGGACCTCGTCTCGCAGTCGTTCGAAGAACACGACGAAGGAGTCCGCGGTGATGCCGATCGCGACGATCAGACCGGCCACGCCCGCGAGGGAGAGGGTGAAGCCCATCAGCGGGCCGAGCAGCACCGCCGAGGCGTAGGTCAGCGACGCGGCGACCAGCAGGCTGGAGATCGCGACCGAGGACAGGCCCCGGTAGTAGAAGATGACGTACAGGAAGACCAGCACCAGGCCGACCGCGCCGGCCAGCAGGCCGCCGGACAGCTCGTGGCCGCCCAGGGTCGGCGAGACGATCGAGACCTGCGACACGTCGAACTTCAGCGGCAGCGCGCCGTAGTTGAGGACCGTGGCCAGGGTGTCCGCGTCGTTCTGGGAGAAGCTGCCGGTGATCTGCGCCTGGCCGCCGGTGATGGCGCCCTGGTTGACCGCGGGCGCGGACTCCACGACGCCGTCCAGGGCGATCGCGAACTGGCCGCTGCTGCTGCCGCTGGAGTAGGCGCTGTAGAGCGTCTGGGTCGCGGTGGCGAACTCGCTGGTGCCCTTGGCGTCGAAGTTCAGGTTGATCTGCCAGGAGTTGGTCACCGTGCTGCCGGCCATCACCGGGGAGGCGTTCGCACTCTTGACGTCGGTGCCGGAGACCAGGGACGGACCGAGCAGGTACTTGGTCGTGTTGCCCTTGTCGCAGGTGGCGATGTAGTCGGTGGGCAGCGCGGTCGAGGCGGCCTTGGTGGCGCCCTTCACGGCGCAGTTGAGGCTGGTGAACGCGGCGGCGGCCTTGGTCTCCGACGCGGTGGCCGCGGCGCTGGCCGCGGCGGACGCGCTGGCGCTCGCGTTCGGCGTGGCCGAGGTCGAGGCCTTGGCGGTGGAGGAGGCGGCAGTACTGGCCGAGGAGCTCGCGCTCGCCGCGTCCTTGACCGTGGTCAGGTTCTCGGCCTGGCCGGAGGCCTTGGCGCTGGCTGTGGCGGTGGGGCTCGCGCTGGAGCCTGCACCGGCCGAGGCGGAGGACGAGGCCTTCACCGAGGCCGACGCGGACGAGGACGCCGTGGGCGACGCGGAGGACGAGGCCGTGGAGCTGCCGGAGGCGGACGGGCTCGGGGAGGCCGTCGCGGTCGCGGCGGCGGACTCGAGCACCGGGCGGAAGTAGAGCAGCGCGGTCTGGCCGATCTGGTTGACCAGGTCCTGCGAGTTCTTGCCCGGGATCTCCACCTGGATCGTGTTGGAGCCCTGCTGCGAGACCTGGGCCTCCGAGACGCCGAACGCGTTGACGCGCTCCTGCATGATGGCCACCGCGGTGCCCAGTGCCCCGGCGGGGATGGTGGTGGTGCCGGGCGCGGGGCTCGCACTGTAGACGGCGCTGGTGCCACCGGCCAGGTCGATGGCCAGGCGGGGCGTCTGGGTTCCGGTGCCGAACATGGTGGCGTAGAGCGCCACCAGCACGACCGCCAAGAAGGCCAGCGGGCGCCAGGGTCCCTGCCCCGCCCCTCCGTTGGCCACCCACCCACGCGCCCCGGAGCGCCTTCCGCTCCGGGTCTTCCTAGCAGCCACGTTGCACGTCTCCTGATGTCATTGCGGTCTCGACACGGCCGTGCCGGGGTCCGGTCGCCGCGCGGCCGCTCGCGGCGGCGGGGCAGCCGGGCGGACCCCCGGCGCAAGTCCGTGTTTGGGACGGTCGCGCACCGTCCGGCGGTTCCCCTCGCGCGCCGCCGGTTTCAGATATTTTCCGGAAACGGCCACGCGGCCGGGGACGATCTACCTCTTGACGGGCTCCGACTCGGCGTGCACCTCGTCGGCCTCGGTCTCGAGGGCGGGAACCTCGTCCGCGGGCTCGGCGGTCTCGGAGCCGGTCCCGGCCTCCGACTCGGCCGGCTCGGTCTCGGACCCGCTCTGCTCCGGCTCCTCGTCGGCCTCCTCCTCGGAGTCGGCCTCCGGCTCCTCGGGCTCGACCGGCGGGATCACGCTGGCGATCGCGGACTTGACGAACTTGAGCTGGACCCCCGGGGTGGTCTCGACGACCACGTGCTCGTCGGTGACCTCGATCACCTCGCCGACCAGGCCCCCGATGGTCCGCACCTCCGCGCCGACGGCCAGGGCGGACTGCAGCTGGGAGGCCTGGCTCTGCCGCTTGCGGTTGCCGCGACTGGTCATGAAGATGAAGACGCCGCCGATGACGACGATGTAGATCAGCAAAAGGCTCACGATAATCGGCTGTTCTATCGGGACCGTCCCGCGATTCGACACGCGGTGACGATCGGCTGCGCGGAGCGCGCAGGCACTCCAGGTCACGCGGAGTCTATGCGCTCATACCCGAACGAAACAATGACAGCTGGCCACGGCCTCGTCACCGGCCGCCCGTGGCAGTGCCCGAACAGCGGCCGCACTACCCGCCCGGGTTGCCGGGTTCGTCGCCGAACAGTCCGGGCTGACCGGGGATCAGCTGGCTCCAGGAGCCCGGACCCGCGCCGGGGGCCGCCACCGGCATCGGCAGGCCGAGGTGCGCCCAGGCCGCGGCGGTGGCGATCCGGCCGCGCGGGGTGCGGGCCAGCAGGCCCTGCCGGACCAGGAACGGCTCGGCCACCTCCTCGACCGTGTCGGTCTCCTCGCCGATCGCGACGGCGAGGGTGGACAGGCCGACCGGCCCGCCGTTGAAGAGCCGCAACAGGGCGCCGAGCACGGCGCGGTCCAGCCGGTCCAGGCCGCGCTCGTCCACCTCGTAGACCTCCAGGGCCGCGCGGGCGGCGTCAAGGGTGACCCGGCCGTCCCCCCTGACCTGTGCGAAGTCCCGGACCCTGCGCAACAGTCGGTTGACGATGCGCGGGGTGCCGCGGGAGCGGGAGGCGATCTCGGCCGCGCCCTCGGCCTCGATCTCGACGCCGAGCAGCCGGGCGGAGCGGTGGGCGACCCGCTCCAGGTCCACGGGCTCGTAGAACTCCATGTGGCCGGTGAAGCCGAAGCGGTCGCGCAGCGGCGCGGGCAGCAGTCCGGACCGGGTGGTGGCGCCGACCAGGGTGAACGGTGGAAGTTCCAGCGGGATCGCGGTGGCCCCGGGGCCCTTGCCGACGATGACGTCGACCCGGTAGTCCTCCATCGCCATGTACAGCATCTCCTCGGCGGGCCGGGACATCCGGTGGATCTCGTCGAGGAACAGCACCTCGCCGTCGGCCAGCGAGGAGAGGATCGCGGCCAGGTCGCCGGCGTGCTGGATGGCGGGCCCGGAGGTGATCCGGAGCGGCGCGCCCAGCTCGGCCGCGATGATCATGGCCAGGGTGGTCTTGCCCAGGCCGGGCGGGCCGGCCAGCAGGATGTGGTCGGGCGCGGTGCCGCGGCCCTTGGCGGCGTGCAGCACCAGCTCGAGCTGCTCGCGCACCTTGTGCTGGCCGACGAAGTCGCTCAGCGACTTGGGACGCAGCGCGGTCTCCGCCGCGCGGTCGTCGTTGTCCGCGCTCGCGTCCATCAGGCGCTGGTCGCTGTTCATTGCTGCTCACTGTTCATCGTCGCCGTCCCCGTCGTTATCGCTTGAGACTGCGCAGCGCGGCGCGCAGCAGGACCGGCAGCGCCGGACTCTCGCCGCGCGCCTCAGCCTCGGCCGCGACCGGCTCGACGTCGGCGAGCGCGGCCTCGGCGTCGCGGGCGGTCCAGCCAAGCCCGGTGAGCGCCTCGAGCAGTTGGCCGCGCCACGGGGTGACCCCGGAGGCCGCACCGGCGCCCGCCTGCGCGGACGCCCCGCCCCCACTCGGCGCACCAAGCCGCCCCTTGAGCTCGATCAACAACTTCTGCGCGCCCTTGGGCCCGATCCCGGGCACCAGCGTGAGGGCCTTGAGATCCTGGGTGGCGAAGATCGTGCGCAAAGTATCCGGCCGGTGCGTCGCGAGCATGGCCTGGGCGACCCGGGGCCCGACCCCGCTGGCGGTCTGCACCAGCTCGAAGACGGTGCGCTCGTCGTCGTCGGCGAAGCCGTAGAGGGTGAGCGAGTCCTCGCGCACGATCAGGCTGGTGGACAGCCGGGCGGGCTGACCCACCGTCAGCTCGGCCAGCGTGCCGGGCGCGCAGTGCACCAGCAGGCCCACGCCGCCGACCTTGAGCACCGCGGCGTCCGGGGCGAGCGCGTCGACCTGCCCCTCGACGAAGGCGATCACGCGGCACCAGCCGGGGGCAACTCCCGCACGCCGCTCATCTGAAGCCGCCCTTCCGCCGTCCTCGTTCCCTGTGCATGGGCACGTTACCGGAGGGCAGCGACACTCCCTGACGTTCCATCGCCTCGGCGATCCGGTCCGCCGCTCCCCCGCGCCAGACGTGACAGATCGCCAGGGCCAGCGCGTCGGTCGCGTCCACCGGCTTCGGGGCCTCGGCCAGCTTGAGGATGCGCACGACCATGGCCGCGACCTGGTCCTTCTGCGCGCGCCCGTCCCCGGTGATGGCGGCCTTGACCTCGCTCGGCGTGTGCATCGTCACCGGCAGCCCGCGCCGCGCGGCCGCCACCATCGCCACCCCGGCCGCCTGCGCCGTGCCCATGATCGTACGAACGCCCTCCTGGGCGAACATCCGCTCCACGGCGACGGCGTCCGGGGCGTACTCGTCGAGCCACTCGTTGATCTGCACGTCCACCGAAAGCAGCCGCTGGTGGATCGGGTCGGCCGCCGGCGTGCGCACCACCCCCGCCGCCACTATCGACAGCGGCGCCCCGATCCGCCCCTCGACCACGCCGACGCCCATCCGCGTCAGCCCCGGGTCCACGCCGAGGACTCTCATCGGCGCGAGACGCTCAATCTCTCGGATCGACCACGGCGATACCGGCGTCCTTGGCCGCCACCGCCAGCCGGTCGTCATAGGTGGCCAAGCCATCCAGATCCGGCCCGAGCACGCGAGCGGTGGCCAGGTGGATCGCGTCCAGCGAACGCAGCATGCGGTCCGGCTCGTTCATGGCCGCCTCGACGATGTCGTCATCGATGGTGACGAAGTCGAAGGCCAGCAAGAGGTCTCGGGCGTCCGGCAGGGCCGCGGGCATCGCCCGGGTGACCGCCCGGATCACCTCGATCCGCAGCAATGCCGAACTGACCCACGACGCCCCGGCACTCTGGTCGTAGAACGCGGCGAAGGCCCGTGAGTGCGACTCCTCAGCCAGCAACTTGAGCGCGGCGGACGTATCGACGTAGTAGAGGCTCACCAGCGCTCCTCGTCGCGGAGCGCGGCGAGCGCGTCACCCAACCGATCCGTACCGTCGGCGGCCCTCATCCGGGGCCGGAACCCCGGCCGCTCCGCCAGCCGTACCCGACCGGCCTCGATCAGTCGGTCCAGCACCGGCGTCGGCTCACGCTGCTCGACCGGCACGATCCGCGCCACGAGCTTGCCGTAGTCCGTGACATCGATCGTCTCCCCGTGGCGGACCCGGGCCAGCACCTCACTGGTGTTGTGGCGCAGTTCCCGGAGACCCACCGCGTGGTCGTGAAGTGCCGTCATGGCGTCAATGTATCACAAATATGTGCCACAATTCCGACGCGAAACACGGTGCCGCATCCGGCTACTCGTCCAGGGCGGCCATGATGTCGTCGGAGACGTCGAAGTTGGCGTAGACGTTCTGCACGTCGTCGCTGTCCTCGAGGGCGTCGATGAGCTTGAAGATCTTGCGGGCGCCCTCCTCGTCCAGCTCGACCTGCATGGTCGGCATGAACGGGGACTCGGCCGAGTCGTAGTCGATCTTGGCATCCTGCAGCGCGGTGCGCACCGGGATCAGGTCGCCGGGCTCGGAGAGCACCTCGAAGGCCTCGCCGAGGTCGTTGACCTCCTCGGCCCCGGCCTCCAGGACCGCCTCCAGCACGCCGTCCTCGGTCAGGCCGTCGCCCTTGGGCACGATGATCTGGCCCTTGCGGCCGAACAGGTAGGAGACCGAGCCCGGGTCGGCCATCGAGCCGCCGTTGCGGGTCATCGCGACGCGCACCTCGGAGGCGGCGCGGTTGCGGTTGTCGGTGAGGCACTCGATCAGGACCGCCACGCCGTTGGGGCCGTAGCCCTCGTACATGATGGTCTGGTACTCCGCGCCGCCGGCCTCGGCCCCCGAGCCGCGCTTGACCGCGCGGTCGATGTTGTCGTTGGGGACCGAGCTCTTCTTCGCCTTCTGGATGGCGTCGTACAGCGTCGGGTTGCCGGCCGCGTCGGCGCCGCCGGTCCGCGCGGCCACCTCGATATTCTTGATCATCTTCGCGAAGAGCTTGCCGCGCCTGGCGTCGATCACGGCCTTCTTGTGCTTGGTGGTCGCCCACTTTGAGTGGCCGGACATAGCCCTCGCTCCTTCTTTCCGAACCCCGTCGTCACGGACTGCTGCGCCGCCCGCCGGACTGCCCGGCGGATGCGCGGATGCCTTGGTCTTGGCTCAGCGTGCGGCGCGCGCGATCTCCACGAAGCGGCCGTGGACGCGCAGGTCCCCGGTCAGCTCCGGATGAAAGGAGGTCGCCATCAGCGCGCCCTGCCGAACGGCGACGATCCTACCCGCGCCGGGACCCGCCGTGACCCGGGCCGAGATCTCGACGGCCGGATCCACCCGCTCGACCCAGGGCGCGCGGATGAAGACGCCGTGCAGATCGCCGTCCAGGCCCTCGAAGGCGATCGGTCCCTCGAAGGAGTCGACCTGGCGGCCGAAGGCGTTGCGGCGCACCGTCATCGCGATGCCGCCGAAGGTCTCCTGGCCGGGCGCGGCGTCGAGCACCTCGTCGGCCAGCATGATCATCCCGGCGCAGGAGCCGTAGGCGGGCAGGCCGCCGGCGATCCGCTTGCGGACCGGCTCGAACAGGTCGAACGCGGTGGCCAGCTTCCACATCGTGGTGGACTCGCCGCCGGGGATGACCAGGCCGTCCACGGCGTCGAGCTCGCTCTCCCGGCGCACCGGGACCGCGCGCGCGCCGACCGCTTCGAGCATGGCCAGGTGTTCGCGCACGTCGCCCTGCAGGGCGAGCACGCCGATGGTGACGGGCACAGCGGTCTGACGCTGCGTCACCAGCCGCGCCCGGCGTAGCGCTCGGACTCGGGCAGGGTGTCGATGTTGATGCCGACCATCGGCTCGCCCAGGCCGCGGGAGACCTTGGCGATCACGTCGGGGTCGTCGTGGAAGGTGGTGGCCTTCACGATGGCGGCGGCGCGCTTGGCCGGGTCGCCGGACTTGAAGATGCCGGAGCCGACGAACACGCCCTCCGCGCCGAGCTGCATCATCATCGCAGCGTCGGCCGGGGTGGCCAGGCCGCCGGCGGTGAACAGCACGACCGGCAGCTTGCCGGTGGCCGCCACCTCCTTGACGATCTCGTACGGGGCCTGCAGGTTCTTGGCCGCCAGGAACAGCTCGGACTCGTCCAGGGTGGTCAGCTTGCGGATGTCGGCGCGGATCTGGCGCATGTGCCGGGTGGCCTCGACCACGTTGCCGGTGCCCGCCTCGCCCTTGCTGCGGATCATCGCGGCGCCCTCGGCGATCCGGCGCAGCGCCTCGCCCAGGTTGGTCGCGCCGCAGACGAAGGGGACGGTGAACGCCCACTTGTCGATGTGGTGAGTCTCGTCGGCGGGGGTGAGCACCTCGGACTCGTCGACGTAGTCCACCCCGAGCGACTGCAGGACCTGGGCCTCGACGAAGTGGCCGATCCGGGCCTTGGCCATGACCGGGACGGAGACCGCGGCGATGATCCCGTCGATCATGTCCGGGTCGGACATCCGGGCCACGCCGCCGTCCTTGCGGATGTCGGCCGGGACCCGCTCGAGGGCCATGACCGCGACCGCGCCCGCGTCCTCGGCGATCTTGGCCTGCTCGGGGGTGACCACGTCCATGATGACGCCGCCCTTGAGCATCTCGGCCATGCCGCGCTTGACGCGGGCGGTGCCCAGCTGCGGCTGGGCGGCCGCGTCGGCCGGACCGGAAGTGGGGGTGGTGGACACAGCTGACCTCGCTCGCGCATTCGGGCATGGTGGTTACCCGACCATCTTATGACCTGGCGACGGCGGATCCGGCTGGCGGACTGTCAGGGGCACCCGGCCCGCGGCTTACGGACTGTGGATTACGGCCTTGTACGGGGATGCGCCCGGGTCACCGCCCGATGGCTACCGGGGGTTCGTCGTCGATCTCGAAGGTGGGCTTGTCCGGGGCGCGTCCGGCCAGCCGGAAGTAACGCACCCGCCGGTGGCCGCGCAGCTCGCGTACCGCGCGGACCGACTCGTTGTGGAAGCGGCGGGCCAGCTGCACCCGCCGCATCGCAGCGCCGAGCTCCTGCACCAGATCGGTGCCCTCGGGGGTCTGGCGCAGCAGGGCGAGCTGCTGCGGATCGTCGAAGGCCGCGCGCAGGTCGCGGGTGAGCGCCGACTCGGCCGGTTCGCGCTCGTCCTCGGTGGCGATCTGGGAGCTGCGGGCGGCGGTGGCCAGGATCACCGCGCTGGCCACGTCGAGCAGCCCTGACCTGGCCAGCTCCTGGGTGGCCGCCGAGCGGCGCACCAGCTGCGCGTCGAGGGCCAGCCACGCCGCGTCGAGCCGGACGTGCAGCCGGTCCAGGCGGGTCGCGGTCCAGCTCAGGTACAGGCCGAACAGCAGGATCAGCACCGCGACCAGGACGACGATCTCGGTGTACTGGGTCAGGACGAGCTTCACCGCTGGCCTCGCCAATCAGTGCGTGATTCGGAGCGTGACTCGGCGCGTGATTCGGCGCGCGCTTCCGCCCGCGCCTCGGCGCTGAGCTGCGCGGCGGTCACCTGGGCGGCGTTCACTCGGGCGGTGGACTCGGTGACCATCTCGTACACGGACAGGATGTCGGCCGCGACCACCGACCAGTCATATCTGCGTACCGCCTCGGTGGCCGCCTCACGCAGCGCGTCGCGGCGGGCCGGGTCGCGCAGCAGCCCGATCGCGGCCTCGGCCAGGGCCGCGGCGTCGCCGTTGGGGAACATCATCCCGGCCTCGCCGCCCTCCAGGACCAGCGAGAACGCGTCCAGGTCGGTGGCCAGGACCGGGGCCCCGGCGCTCATCGCCTCGACCAGGATGATGCCGAAGGACTCGCCGCCGGTGTTCGGCGCGCAGTAGATGTCCACCGAGCGCAGCAGCCGCGCCCTCGCCTCGTCGGAGACCATGCCGAGGAAGGTGACGTTGCCGCGCACCTCCTCGGGCAGGGCCTTGAGCGCCTCGTCGGTGTCGCCGCGCCCCGCGACCAGCAGCCGGGTCGCCGGACGGGCGGCGACGATGGCCGGGAAGGCCTCCAGCAGCACCGACAGGCCCTTGCGGGGCTCCTCGAAGCGGCCCATGAAGCCGATCGTGCCGCCCTTGCCGTCCGGGCCGCCGTCGCCCTCGGGGGTGGTCCAGTCGGGGTCGGGCTGCGCGTCGGCGAAGTAGGAGACGTCCACGCCGTTCGGGATCACCACCGCGTCGCCGCCGTAGTGCTCGACCAGGGTGCGCCGGGCGTACTCGCTGACCGCGATCCGCGCGTTGATCTTCTCCAGGGCCGACTGCATCATCGGGTACGCCGCCGACATCGCGCGGGAGCGCGGGTTGGCGCTGTGGAAGGTCGCCACGATCGGCCCGGAGGCGGACCAGCAGGCCAGGATCGAGAGCGACGGGGTGATCGGCTCGTGCAGGTGCAGCACGTCGAAGTTCCCGTCGTGCAGCCAGCGGCGCACCCGCGCGTTGGACAGGAAGCCGAAGTTCAAGCGGGCCACCGAGCCGTTGTAGGGCACCGGCACGGCGCGCCCGGCCGCGACCACGTACGGCGGCACCGGGGTGTCTTCGTCGGCGGGGGCCAGGACGGAGACCTCGTGGCCGAGGCCGATCAGGTGGGCGGCCAGGTCGCGTACGTGGAACTGCACGCCGCCCGGCACGTCCCACGCGTAGGGGCAGACAATCCCGATCTTCACCCGTGCCGCCTCATTCCCGTGCTCCCGTGGTCATTCCCGCTGCTCTCCGGCGAGTTGCGGCTCGGCGGAGGCCTTGGGCGCCTTCGCCGGGTCGAGGTCGCCCAGCCAGAGCTTCTGCAGCATGTGCCAGTGCGCGGGGTGCTCGGCGATGCCCCCGGCGAAGACGTCGGCCAGCTTCTGGCACATCGCCGCGGTCTTCTGCTCGCGGGTGCCCTCGGCCGGCACCTCGATCGGCGGGTGCACGATGGCCCGCTGGTGGTCGTCCTCGTACCAGAGGGTGACCGGCATCAGCGCCGCCCCGGTGGAAATGGCCAGGGCGGCGGGGCCGGCCGGCAGCTTGGTGGTCTCGCCGAAGAACTCCACCGCCACGCCCCGGTCGGTCAGGTCGCGCTCGGCCACCAGGCAGACCAGGCCGCCGGACCTGAGCCGGCGCACCAGGCCGAGGAAGGTGTTCTGGCCGCCGGTCAGCGGCAGCACCTCCATGCCGATGGACTCCCGGTAGGCGACGAAGCGCTCGAACAGCCGCTCCGGCTTGAGCCGCTCGGCGACCGTGGTGAAGGCCTTGTACTGCCCCACCGCCCACGCGCCGGCGTGGTCCCAGTTGCCCATGTGCGGCAGCGCCAGGATCACCCCGCGCCCGGAGTCCATCGCCTCCTTGAGCCGGTCCGCGCCGCCCAGCAGGAAGGTGGCGTCCACCCGCTCCTGCGACCAGGTCTCCAGGCGGAAGGTGTCGCACCAGTAACGCAGGTAGTTGCGCATGGCCTGCTTGGAGACCTCGCGCACCCGCTCGGGGGTGGCGTCGGGGCCGAGCACCCGGGCCAGGTTGCGCTCCAACTGGGTGACGCCCTTGCCCTGTTTGGCCCAGGCGCGATCAGCGATCCGCTCGAACAGCCAGTAGGCGGTTCGCTCGGGCAGCCGCTTGACCACGCCCCAGCCGAAGGCGTAGGCGCGGTAGGTGACCTGGTCCATCAGGGCGCTCATTCGGCCGCCTCCGCGGTCTCGGCGGATCCGGCTGTCCCGGCGGGCGGGCGCAGTCCGGTGACGAGGGCCTGCGCGCGCACGTGCAGGATCCGCTGGACCACTGTGGCCGTCGAGCCGATCGCCAGCGCCCACAGCGCGATGGCCTGTACGAACGGCACGCCCAGCCCGGCCAGGCCGGTGGCCAGCAGCGAGCCGACCAGCCGCTCGCCGCGCTCGACGAAGCCGACCGAGCACTCGTAGCCGAGCGACTCGGCCTTGGCCCGCGCGTAGGAGGTGATCGCCCCGGAGACCAGGCAGATCATGGAGAGCACGAACATCGCGCGGTCGTGCACCGCGCCGAAGTAGTAGGCCAGCCCGCCGAAGATCGCCGCGTCGCCGAAGCGGTCCATGGTGGCGTCCAGGAAGCCGCCCCACTTGGACACCCGCCCGGCCAGCCGGGCCATCGTGCCGTCGAGCAGGTCGGAGAAGATGAACGCGCTCACCGCGAGGGTGCCCCAGAAGAAGTGCCCGTGCGGGAAGAACACCAGCGCCGAGACGACGACGCCGAGCGTGCCGACGACGGTGACCGTGTCCGGGCCGACCCCGAGCCGCAGCAGCAGCTGCGCGGTGGGGGTGAGCACGCGGGTGAAGAACGCCCGCGCGTAGCGGTTCAGCATGAAAGTCCCAGCGTCGTCGACAGCGCAGAAGGCGGCCCGGACCCCGGACCGCGGCGCCCATCGTATTGGGTACGGAGGCCGCCTCACGCGCCGCGGTCCGACCGCCCCGGGCGGACCGCGCGGTTCGCGACCCGCCCGCCGGGGTGGAAGGCTTGGAACCCTCCGCGCGAGCAGCCGGGCGGTTCCGGGCTCGGGGACTTGTCGGGCGCTCCGAAGAGGAGTTGTCTGCAAGGAAAACCTGAACACCGCGTTACGAACGGATCACGACCGGCAAGACGCGGTCCGTCACGCGCTCACCGACAGTACTCGCCGGGAGGATCACATGTCCGACAAGAGGGAGTCCGGCCGCGGCGGCAGGGATGCGAAGGCACCGGTGGCCGACCGGCCCGAGGCCATCCGCAACGTGGTCCTGGTCGGGCACACCGGTGCCGGGAAGACCACCCTGGTCGAGGCGCTGCTCGCGGCGACCGGGGTGATCGGGCGGGTCGGCCGGGTCGAGGACGGCGGCACGGTCACCGACTCGGACGAGATCGAGCACAGGCTCGGCCGCTCGGTGAGCCTGAGCCTGGCCCCGCTGGAGTTCGGCGGGGTGAAGGTCAACCTGCTGGACGCGCCGGGGTACGCGGACTTCGTCGGGGACCTGCGCGCCGGGCTGCGCGCCGCGGACACCGCGCTGTTCGTGGTCTCGGCGGCGGACGGGGTGGACGGCGCGACGCAGCTGCTGTGGGAGGAGTGCGCGGCGGTCGGCATGCCCCGGGCGGTGGTGGTGACGAAGCTGGACAGCCCGCGGGCCGACTTCGACGAGACCGTGCTGATCTGCCAGCGGGTGTTCGGGGACGGGGTGCAGCCGCTGTACCTGCCGCTGCTGGACGACCACGAGCAGGTCGGCGGCGTGATGGGGCTGCTGTCCCAGCGGATCTACGACTACACCGGCGGGCAGCGCGCGGAGCGCGAGCCGGACCCGGAGCACCTGGAGCTGATCGAGGGCCCGCGCAACGCGCTGATCGAGGGGATCATCGCGGAGAGCGAGGACGAGTCGCTGATGGACCGCTACCTCGGCGGCGAGCAGATCGACGTCAAGGTGCTGATCGACGACCTGGAGACCGCGGTCGCCCGCGGGCACTTCTACCCGGTGCTGCCGGTCGGCACGGTGGCGCACGAGGGCGCGGACGACGAGCAGGCCGTGCGGGTCGGCGCGGTGGAGCTGCTGGAGCTGATCACCAAGGCCTTCCCGGCCCCCGGCGAGCACTCGATCCCGGCGGTGACCAGCCCGGACGGCGCGCCGAAGGCCCCGCTGTCCTGCGACCCGGCCGGGCCGCTGGTGGCCGAGGTGGTCAAGACGACCTCGGACCCGTACGTCGGGCGGATCTCACTGGTGCGGGTGTTCTCCGGGACCCTGCGCCCCGAGCAGCCGGTGCACGTGTCCGGGCACGGGCGGGCCGAGCGCGGGCACCCGGACCACGACGTGGACGAGAAGGTCGGCGCGCTGTTCTGCCCGCTGGGCAAGCACCAGCGCACGGTGCTGCAGGCGGTGGCCGGCGACATCGTCGCAGTCGCGAAGCTGGCGCACGCCGAGACCGGGGACACCCTCTCTGCCAAGGAGGATCCGGCGCTGATGGAGCCGTGGGTGATGCCCGACCCGCTGCTGCCGGTGGCGGTCATGGCCAAGGCGAAGTCGGACGAGGACAAGCTGGGCACCTCGCTGGGCCGGCTGGTGGCCGAGGACCCGACGCTGCGCCTGGAGATCAACCCGGAGACGCACCAGCTGGTGCTGTGGACCATGGGCGAGGCGCACCGGGACGTGGTGCTCGACCGGCTGGCCACCCGCTACGGCGTGGCGGTGGACACGGTCGCGCACCGGGTGTCCCTGCGCGAGACCTTCACCGGCGGCGCGGCCGGGCACGGGCGGCACGTCAAGCAGTCCGGCGGGCACGGCCAGTACGCGGTCTGCGACATCCAGGTCGAGCCGCTGCCGAACGGGTCCGGGTTCGAGTTCGTGGACAAGGTGGTCGGCGGCGCCGTGCCGCGGCAGTTCATCCCCTCGGTGGAGAAGGGCGTGCGCACCCAGCTGGAGCGCGGCGTGTTCGCCGGATACCCGCTGGTCGACCTGCGGGTGACCCTGGTGGACGGCAAGGCGCACTCGGTGGACTCCTCCGACATGGCCTTCCAGACCGCGGGCGCGCTGGCGCTCAAGGACGCCGCGGCGAAGATCACCGGCGCGCTGCTGGAGCCGGTGGACGCGGTGGAGATCACCGTTTCCGACGAGTTCGTCGGCGCGGTGATGGGCGACCTGTCCGGGCGGCGCGGCCGGGTGCTGGGCACCGAGCCGGACAGCTCGGGCCGCACCCTGGTGCGCGCCGAGATCCCGGAGACCGAGCTGGCCCGTTACCCGGTGGAGCTGCGCTCGCTGTCACATGGGACGGGAGTGTTCACGCGGGGTTACCTTCGGCACGAGGCCATGCCGCCGCAGCTGGCCGCCCGGATCATGACCGACGCTGCGGGATAGCGGCGCGGCGAGCGGGCGCCGGTGGCGGTGGGCGCCGTCCGGGGCGGGCAGGCTCACCGTCCTGGACGCCGCCTCCAGCGCCGCCGCGACCGGATCGGCGGGCAGCGCGCGGCCGGAGGCCGAGTCGCCGGGCACCGCGCCGCCCGCCCCCCGGCGGCCCAGCTGCGTCGCGGCCGGGCCGAGCAGCACGGCCAGCGTCGCGCCCACCATTGTCCATAGCTTGATATTGCCGTGAAACTGCGGCGAGACGCCGAGCGCTGGCAGCGCGAAGACCAGCGCGGTCACGCTCAGCGTCATCACCGGCTGCGGGCGCCGGGAGGCCAGCAGGTCCCAGCACAGCGCGCCGAGCAGCAGCCCCGCGAAGTAGTAGGCGTAGTCGTTGGGCTCCAGCGCGATCCGGGCGCAGACCCCGATCAGCACGGCGGCGGGCCAGCGGCCGCGCCAGACCGCGAGCGAGCCGAACAGGCAGCCGAGGGCGATCTGCGCGCTGCGGTCCCAGCCGGGGGTGCGCGGATCGTGCACGCCGAGTGCGCGCAGGGCCGAGTCGGGCACGTTCTCTATGGTGAAGGCGGCGGCGTTGAAGCTGTTCGGATCCGCCATCAGGAACGGCAGCCAGGCCAGCAGGACCAGCGCGAGGCAGACGAGCACGGCCCGGCGGCGCGTACGGCCGGCCGCGCCCCGGATCGGGCCGGGCAGCGCGAACAGCAGCGGCAGGAACGCGGCGGCCCAGGGCTTGGAGTCCACGGCCAGCGCGGTGCACACGCCGACCAGGACGGTCCGGCGCTCGGCGACCGCCCAGACCGCGAGCGCGGCGAAGGTCAGCGCGAGCACGTCGTCGAAGTGCGCGTATCCGACGCCGGTCAGCGCCCACAGCGGAATGAGCAGCGCGCCGCCGCCCAGGATGGTCCAGCGGATCCGGCTCGGCGGCACGTCCGGCCGGGCGGCGAACGCGGCCCGCTCGAGTGCGACCAGGACCAGCAGGCCGAGCAGCGTCATCACCAGTTCGGCGGCGACCAGGCCGTTGTGCGGGCCGAACCAGGTGATCGGCTCGGCCAGCGCGAAGGTGAGCGGGCCGCTCTGCAGCCGCGGGTAGTTGGCGAACAGGTCCAGTCCCCCGGGTGCCTGGTGTCCGGTCGCGCCCTCCCACAGCAGTTGCGCGCCCTGTGCGGAGAAGTGCCAGGACTGTCCCCCGTGCACAGCCTTGGCGCTGAACCACAGCGCGGTCCAGGCGATCAGCACCGGCCAGTGCCAGGGTTCGCGGCGCAGCGGGTCCCCCACCTCGGCCGTGCGCAATCGCTCCAAGAGCCGTCTTATCCGGTAGTAGTGCCTCATCGCGACCCCGCGCCCCTCGTTGCCCGCGCAACTCCCAATCACAGCTTGTGTGAAGAAACGCCGTGTGTCTCACCCTGGTTGTGCCAGGTCGCCTTCCGTACCGGATCTGTTACGGCACCGAGATGAGATCTTGAGCTGGGGAACGTGGAGGACCGGCGCGTTTGCCGGAAGTCCGCGGAGATGGCGATGCGGGCGAGACGGCGCTCCGGCGCCGCGGCGTCGGCAGAGCGAGCGCGGCTCCCGGGTAGATGATCTTGAAGGCTGCGGGCTACGACCCGGCCGGCCAGTGCTGGGCGAGCAGCTCGCGGGTGTCTGCGAGCAGCTGCGGCAGGACCCTGGTCCGGCCGATCACCGGCATGAAGTTCGCGTCCCCGCCCCAGCGCGGCACGATGTGCTGGTGCAGGTGCGCGGCGATCCCGGCGCCCGCGACAGTGCCCTGGTTCATGCCGAGGTTGAAGCCGTGCGGGTTGGACGCGGCGCGCAGCGCGGTCATCCCGGCCTGGGTGAAGGCGGCGAGCTCCGCGGTCTCCTCGACAGTCAGGTCGGTGTAGTCGGCCACGTGCCGGTACGGGCAGATCAGCAGATGCCCGGGGCTGTACGGATAGAGGTTGAGCACGGCGTAGACCAGCTTGCCGCGCTCGACCACGAGCCCTTCGACGTCGTCGAGCGTGGGCACCCGGCAGAACGGACAGGCCTCCCCCGGCTCCGCGCTCTCGGGCTTGTTCTCGCCCTTGATGTAAGCCATCCGATGCGGCATCCACAGGCGTTCGACGTCGTCGGGGACCCCGGGTCCGGATCCGTCGTGAACGCCAGCCGCTGCCTCGGTTTCCATCCGCGCGTCCATGTCGGCCAGCATATGTGCTTCAGCGGCGGCGGACGGCCTTCTCCCCGGCCTCGATCGGGACCGGCAGCGTGTTGCCGCGCGGCGGCACCGGGCACACGTAATGGTCCGCGAAGGCGCAGGGCGGCAGGTACGCGCGGTTGAAGTCCACGGTGGTGCGGCCGTCGGCGTCCGGGGCGGGGATCTTGAGGAACCGGAAGCGGTACGTGCTCACGCCGCTGGTGGCGTCGGCGATCACGGCCTGCAGCGAACCGTCGGCGTTGCGCTCGACCGCGAGCGTGTACCGCGTGCCGGACGGATCCAACGCATCCGAATCCAGGGTCGCCAGGGTGAACGAGACCTCGCCGACCAGGCCGATACCGCGATGTACACCGTCGGCGTTGAGGACCTGCTCGGTGCGCTCGGCCGGGTACGGCGTGAATACGGCCTCGACGACGGCGTCCGGCGCGTAGTCGAACACGTCGATGCCGGCGAAGGACCGGCGGGTCTCGGCGTTCGGGTCGTACACCCGCAGCGCCGGGACGCCGTCCCGCTCGATCGGTTCGAGCAGCAGGTCGCCGTCGGGCACGGTGACCGTGGACGGATGCGGGGCCGTGTCCGGATACAGAGTCACCGTGCCGTCGATCGGCCGGCCGTCGAGGAAGAGCCCGTGCTCGGCCTTCGCCGTCACGGTGACCGTCTCGGCGTCACCGCTCCACAGCACCGGCTCGCCCGGCACGATCGGCGCGGGCTCGTCCTCGAGCCAGTGCGTGCCGACCAGTGCGAGCGTGCCGTGCGGCCGCCGCAGCCGTTCGTCGCGCCGGGCCCGCCACGCGTTCCACGCCTCGGACCCGGTCGCGCCGCTCATACCTACTCCTAGACCCGATACCTACACACGATCGCGTACCGCCGCGACGATCTCGTTCACGGCGTCGTCCACCGAAACGCCGTTCTTCTGCTCGCCATTCCGGTAGCGGAAGGAGACCGCTCCCTTGGCCGCGTCCTCGTCGCCGGCCAGCAGCATGAACGGGACCTTGGCCCTCTGCGCGTTGCGGATCTTCTTCTGCATCCGGTCGTCGGAGGAGTCCACCTCGACCCGCACGCCCTGGGCGCGCAGCCTGGCGGCGACCTCGTCCAGGTACGGGACGTGGGCGTCGGTGATCGGGATGCCGGTCACCTGCACCGGGGACAGCCAGGCCGGGAACGCGCCGGCGTAGTGCTCCAGCAGGATCGCGAAGAAGCGCTCGATCGAGCCGAACAGCGCGCGGTGGATCATCACCGGCTGGTGCCGGGCGCCGTCCGCGCCGGTGTACTGCAGGTTGAAGCGCTCGGGCTGGTTGAAGTCGACCTGGATGGTGGACAGCTGCCAGGTGCGGCCGATCGCGTCCCGGGCCTGGACCGAGATCTTCGGGCCGTAGAAGGCGGCGCCGCCCGGGTCGTCGACCAGCTCCAGCTCCTGCTTGAGGGCGACCTGGCGCAGCGCCTCGGTGGCCTCGGCCCAGGACTCGTCGGTGCCGATCGACTTCTCCGGGTCGCGGGTGGACAGCTCGAGGTAGAAGTCGTTCAGGCCGTAGTCGCGCAGCAGGTTCAGCACGAAGGTGAGCAGGCTGTCCAGCTCGCCGGACATCTGCTCGACGGTGCAGTAGATGTGCGCGTCGTCCTGGGTGAAGCCGCGGGCCCGGGTCAGGCCGTGCACCACGCCGGACTTCTCGTAGCGGTAGACGGTGCCGAACTCGAACAGCCGCATCGGCAGCTCGCGGTAGGAGCGGCCGCGGGCGTCGAAGATCAGGTTGTGCATCGGGCAGTTCATCGGCTTCATGTAGTACTTGACGCCCTCGTCCAGCTCCATGGGCGGGTACATGCCGTCGGCGTACCAGTCCAGGTGGCCGGAGATCTCGTACAGGGTGCCCTTGGTGGTGTGCGGGGTGTACACGAACTCGTAGCCGGACTCCTCGTGCCGCCGGCGCGAGTAGTCCTCCATCTCCTTGCGGACGATGCCACCCTTGGGATGGAAGACGGCCAGGCCGGAGCCGATCTCGTCCGGGATGGAGAACAGGTCCAGCTCGGTGCCGAGCTTGCGGTGGTCGCGCTTCTCGGCCTCGGCCAGGAACTCCAGGTGCGCCTTGAGCGCGTCGCGCGACTCCCAGGCGGTGCCGTAGATCCGCTGCAACTGCGGGTTCTTCTCGCTGCCGCGCCAGTACGCGGCGGCCGAGCGCATGAGCTTGAAGGCCGGGATGTTGCGGGTGGTCGGCAGGTGCGGACCGCGGCACAGGTCCTTCCAGCACAGCTCGCCGGTCTTAGGGTCCAGGTTGTCGTAGATGGTCAGCTCGCCCGCGCCGACCTCGGCGGAGGCGCCCTCGCCGGCGGTGGCCGCGGTGCTCTTCAGGCCGATCAGCTCGAGCTTGAACGGCTCGGCGGCCAGCTCCGCGCGGGCGTCCTCGTCGGAGACCGGGCGGCGGGAGAAGTGCTGGCCCTGCTTGACGATCGCCTGCATCCGCTGCTCGATCGCCTTGAGGTCCTCCGGGTTGAACGGGCGCTCCACCTGGAAGTCGTAGTAGAAGCCGTCCTTGATCGGCGGGCCGATGCCCAGCCTGGCCTCCGGGAAGACCTCCTGGACCGCCTGCGCCATCACGTGCGCGGTGGAGTGCCGCAGGATGGCCCGGCCGTCCTCGGAGTCGATCGCGACCGGCTGGACGATCTCGCCGTCGGCGAGCGGGCGGGCCAGGTCGACCAGGGCGCCGCCGATGCGTCCGGCGATGTTCGAGCGGTCGCCGGCGAAGACCTCGGCGAACAGCTCGCCCACGGTCGTGCCCGTGGTGACCGTCCGCTCGGCCCGTTCGGCTTGGCGGTCGATGGTCACACGGATCTCGGACACCGTGGTTCTCCTGTTCGTGGTCTGTGGAGGGCGGCCGCTTGCCGCCAGTGACGATCGTACCGACCCCGGCGGGTCCGCTTTCACAGCTTTTCGCTCCGCGCGGCAACGCACCGGCCGCCTCGCGTTCAACAGCCGGGATTAGAATCCGACCGTGACGGTGACAGTGGGGGCGCCGGTGAACACCGGCGCGGCCGGCCAGCCCGGCAGGCACGCCGAGGACGGTACGGAGCGCACCACTCCGGTGCGGCTGGCGCTGTGGACGGCGGCGGTCGCCGCCGCGCTGGCGGCGCTGCTCGGGGTGACGGTCGGCGCGTTCACCACGGCGCAGGACGGGACGGCGAGCGTCGCGCAGCACGCGGCGGTGGCCTCGGACTCGGCCGACCTGTACTTCAGCCTGTCAGACCTCGACGCCGAGGCGGCCCGGCTGGTGCTGCTGGGCAACGGCAGCTCCCCGGTGGCCGGCGGCCAGGACCACGGCGGGGACCAGCTCTCCGCGCTGACCGCGTACAACCAGCGCACCGCGCAGGTGGACGCGGACCTGCAGCGGCTGGCGGCCACCGCGGGATCGGCGGACGCCTCCACCGTCGCGGCGCTGACCAGCGGGGTGACGACCTATCACCAGATCGCCGACGCGGCCATCGCGCTCGACCAGACCGCGCCGAACGCGGTGCCCAGCACAGGCATCACGAACAGCGCAGGCACCACGATCAGCATGGGCGCGCCCGCCGGGCAGCCCGCGGCGAACGCCATCGGCTACTACGCGCGCGCGACGACGCTCATGCAGAGCGAACTGCTTCCCGCGGCGCAGTCTCTGCGCAGCGGCAAGGCGAGTGCGCTGTCCGACGCCGCGTCCTCGGCACACCTGGCCGGGATCGTGGGGGCGATCGCGGCCGGGGTCGTCGGGCTGATCGCGCTGGTGCTGGCGCTGCGGGCGCACCGCCGGCTGCAGCGCTGGTTCCGCCGCTCCGCGAACCTCGGCGTGCTGCTCGCGGCGGGGCTCGCCGTGGCCCTGGCCCTGGGCAGCCTGTTCGCGCTGCTGGCCACGGCGGCGGACGCCTCGGCGGCCGGCTCGCGCTTCGCCGACTACCTCGCCGTCACCCGCACCCGTGCGGCCAGCTACGACCTGGACGGCGCGGTGACCCGGTTCCTGCTGATGCCGGACACCACGCTGGGCCTGGTGGACAAGTCGCTGGCGAACGCGAACGCGGAGCTCAAGGCGCTCGGCGCGGCAGGTGCCCCGGCGGCCGAGCGATGGAAGACCGTCGTGGACGGCGACATCCCGGCGATCACCGACGGGGTGACCGTCGGCGCGTCGCCGGACGTCGTGGCCACGGCGCTGGCCCGGGACACCGGGACCGCGCGCAACGAGGAGGCCTTCGACTTCTTCTACTACGACTCGGCCCTGCTGACCGTCTCGGACGAGCGGCTCGCAGCCTTCGACACGTCGATGTCCGCCGCGCACGCCGACCTGTCCGGCTGGTCCTGGCTGCCCTGGGCGCTGGCCGTCGCCGCGCTGAGTGCGCTGGGGTTGGGTGTGCGGCCGCGGTTCTCCGAGTACCGCTAGGGCCGCTGCCCGCACCCCTGTACAACTTGTGTACGTAGCCGGATACGCGGGGCTACGATAGCCGCAGGAAGCCCGGTTGGATCATCCTCGGAATTGGGGTGTCTGCGGTGGGTCTGGAAATCGCGCTCGGTGTGGTGATCTTCGCGGCGCTGTTCGGACGGCCCAGGTTCCGGGTCGTGCGGCAGTTCGAGCGCGGCGTGGTCTTCCGCTGGGGCCGGGTGCTCGGCCGGCCGCGGGAGGCCGGGATCGCGATGCTGGTGCCGTTCTCCGACCGGCTGGTGCGGGTCAACACGCAGATCGTCACGATGCCGGTGCCCGCGCAGGAGGGCATCACCCGGGACAACGTCACGGTCCGGGTGGACGCGGTGGTCTACTTCCGGGTGGTCGACCCGGTCAAGGCGCTGGTCGAGGTGCAGGACTACCAGTTCGCGATCGGGCAGTTCGCGCAGACCTCGCTGCGCTCGATCATCGGCAAGTCCGAGCTCGACGACCTGCTGACCAACCGGGAGCCGCTGAACCAGGGCCTGGCGCTGATGCTGGACTCCCCCGCGATCGGCTGGGGCATCCACATCGACCGGGTGGAGATCAAGGACGTCGCGCTGCCCGAGTCGATGAAGCGCACGATGGCCCGGCAGGCCGAGGCGGACCGGGAGCGGCGGGCCCGGATCATCACCGCGGACGGCGAGCTGCAGGCCTCGAAGAAGCTGGCCGAGGCGGCGGACGTGATGTCGGACAGCCCGGCCGCGCTCCAGCTGCGGCTGCTGCAGACGATGGTCGAGGTGGCCTCGGAGAAGTCCTCCACGGTGATCCTGCCGTTCCCGGTGGAGCTGCTGCGCTTCCTGGAGCACAACTCGGGTCCCCACGCCGCCGAGCAGGCCGCCGGCGCCAGGGAGCGGGTGCGGGCGCGGCGCGAGGCCCGGATGACGCTCGACGATGCCGCCCCCGAGGAGCTGACGGCGGCGGACGAGGCCGCCGCGCTGCCGCCGGTGCAGGGGCTGGACCCGATCGACGAGGAACTGGACAAGGAAGCGACCAAGAAGCGGTCGGACCCCGCCGTGGCGGACTCCTAGTCCTAGCTACGGCACGCGGCCTGACGGCTACTCAGGTCGGGCCAGGTCAACGCAGGCCAGGTCACGTCGGCGCGCAACGTCGGCTGACTCTGCGTCAGTGAGCACATTGTCAGTGAGCACAGGGTCAGTCGACGTCGAGCTTGCCGGTGCGCCGTCAGCCGCTCGCGCCCGCCCCGGCGGCCGACTTGCGCAGGTACTCCAGCACCACCGGGTCGATCCTGTCGGCCACCAGCCGCATCTCGAGGTTCTCGCGGCCCGCCCAGGCCGCCAGCGCCTTGCCCGGCTCGCCGGAGTAGCCGCACTCGGACAGCAGCGCGCCCACCTCGGCCGCCAGCGGCCCGTCCAGGTCCAGCAGCAGATCCGGGTCCGGCCGGCCGAAGACGAGGTCGTGCAGGCCCAGCAGCCGGGCGAGCTGGGCGACCGGCTCCTCGTGGTCGTCCACCCGCAGGTCCACCAACACGTCGCTGCCGCCGTAGCCGCCCCCGGCCCCGACCACGTACAGCGCGGCGCTCTGCTTGCCCCGGCTGTCCCCGCCCGCCGCGTCGCCGGCGGACAGCGCGGCGAGCAGCCGGCGGGAGAGCGGCCCGCGCTGGTCGGAGGCCAGCCAGGCCTCCTCCATCAGCATCACCACCCGCGACCCGGCCAGGATGTTGCCCTGGATCGCGTAGCCGTACCCGGTCGCCCCGCCCGCCCACGGCTCGCACCCGACCCCGGTGTACGTGGCCCCCTCGCCGTTCGCGTCCACGACGCCGAGCTGGCGCTGCGCGGCGAGGTCGTCGGCGTTGGTGAGCGCCTCGACGGTCTGGCGCGCGGTCCTTCCCTCGGCCAGCAGCTCCAGCCCGTCGCCCCGGTACCCCACGTTGGCGAAGGCCTGGGTGGCCAGCGCGCCGCCCGGGCGGCCGTCCCGGGTCACGCTCGCCGCCGGGACGATCGAACCTGCGGCGAGGAACTTCGAGGCCACGGCGACGCCGAAGTGCCGGCCGTCTGCGCTGCGGGCGACTATCGAGTAAGTCATCGGCATTCCGGGGCGGATACCCCGTCCTTCAGCGCAGGGAGGAAGCCCTTCGTGCCGGTCGGCATGGCTGGCCCGTTTCTGTCGGTGGTGGTTTGTATTCTCGGAGTATGTCCCGGTTCCGGATGCATCCGACGCCCGCTCAGGAAGTAGTGCTGCGCGGGCATTGCGGGCATGCGCGGTTCGTGTGGAATCTGGCGGTCGAGCAGCATTCCTGGTGGACGCCTCGACGCGGTGCGGCGCCGGGATTCGTGGCGCAGTCCAATCATTTGACCGAGGCGCGGGCCGCATTCCCATGGCTGGCGGCGGGTTCGCAGACGGTACAGCAGCAGGCGTTGCGGGACTTCGCGCAGGCGATGAAGTATTACTTCGCGGGCACGCACCGGCGGCCGACGTGGCGCAAGGCGGGGCGGAACGAGGGCTTCCAGATCGTCGGGCGGCACGCGCAGAAGGTCCAGCGGCTCTCCAAACACGTCGGGCAGGTGTGGATTCCGAAGGCGGGTTGGGTAGGGTTCCGCTGGTCCCGCACGGTGCCTGATGCCAAGTCGTATCGAGTGGCGCTGGACCGGGCCGGACGCTGGCACATCGCGTTTGCGGCGATACACGAGCCGAAGCCGACGCCCGGCAACGGGATACTGGTCGGGGTTGACCGGGGCGTGGCCGTCTCGGCGGCACTGTCCACCGGGGAGTTGCTCACCGTGCCGGGACTCGCCGCGAAGCAGGCCGAGCGGCTGGTACGCCTGCAACACCGCCTCGCAAAGGCCCGGCCCGGCTCGCAACGCCGTAGCAGGCTCAAGGCGGCGATCGCGAAACTCAAGGCCCGAGAGACGGACCGCCGAAAAAACTGGGTGGAACAGACCAGCACACACCTGACGCGGTCCTTCGATCTGATCGCCATCGAGAACCTCAAGATCGGGAACATGACCCGGTCCGCGAAGGGTACCGTTGAACAGCCCGGCCGCCAAGTGGCAGCCAAGGCCGGGCTCAATCGCACCGTACTGGCCTCCGGCTGGGGTCTGCTGGCCCAGCGATTGGAGGAGAAGGCTCCGGGTCGGGTGATCAGAGTCGATCCCGCGTATACGTCCCAGATGTGCCACCGGTGCGGGAAGGTGGATGCGAACTCGCGCAAGAGCCAAGCCGAGTTCGCCTGCACCTCCTGCGGCCACCGGGAGCACGCCGGCGTGAACGCGGCCCGCAACATCGCAGCACGCGCGCACGCTGTGCGGGACGCGACAACACACGCAGTAGCAGTACTCGCGGCAGGGCATGCCGTGACCGCGCGGGGAGGCAACCCGGTGGGGAAGCCAGCGAACCGCGAACCCCAACACGCCTTCACCTCCTGACCGAAGCGGATGCGGACTGGAATCCTCAGCCTTCAGGCCGGGGAGGATGCCAAGGGGCCTAGTTTTCCAAGACCGGAAGCAATTGCGGAAGATGGCCGTCGAACCGTTCCCCGACTGCGACGCGTTCGTCGGTCACCGGACCGTACGTGGTGCCGCGCTGACGGGTCGGCCGGCCCGCCGCGGTGGCGATGGCCTTGATGTCGCGGACCGACTTGTAGCTGCCGTAGGAGGAGCCGGCCATCCGGGAGATGGTCTCCTCCATCAGCGTGCCGCCGAGGTCGTTGGCCCCGCCGCGCAGCATCTCGGCGGCGCCCTCCGGCCCGAGCTTGACCCAGCTGGTCTGGATGTTCGGGATCAGCGGGTGCAGCAGCAGCCGGGCCATCGCGGTGACCGCCCGGTTCTCCGCCATGGTCGGCCCGGGGCGGGCGATCCCGGCCAGGTAGACCGGGGCGTTGGTGTGGATGAACGGGAGCGTGACGAACTCGGTGAACCCGGCGTGCCCGGCCTCCACGTTCTTGCGCTGCATGTCCGCCAGCAACCTGAAGTGCCCGAGCCAGTGCCGGGCCTCGTCCACGTGCCCGTACATCATGGTCGAGGAGGAGCGGATGCCGAGGCTGTGCGCGGTCTGCACGATCTCGACCCACTGCGCCGCGGGCAGCTTGCCCTTCGTCAGCACCCAGCGGACCTCGTCGTCCAGGATCTCGGCCGCCGTCCCCGGGATCGTGTCCAGGCCCGCGTCCCGCGCCGCCGCCAGCCAGTCGCGCACGGACATCCCGGTCCGGGTCGACCCGTTCGCCACCTCCATCGGCGAGAAGGCGTGCACGTGCATCCCGGGCACCCGCTCCTTCACCGCGCGCGCGATGTCGAAGTACGCGGTGCCGGGCAGGTCCGGGTGGATGCCGCCCTGCATGCACACCTCGGTCGCGCCCACCTCCCAGGCCTGCTGCGCGCGGTCGGCGACCTGATCGAGCGAAAGCGTGTACGCGTCCGCGTCGGTGCGGCGCTGGGCGAAGGCGCAGAACCGGCAGCCGGTGTAGCAGACGTTGGTGAAGTTGATGTTCCGGGTGACCAGGTAGCTGACCTCGTCGCCGACCGTGTCGCGGCGCACCGCGTCGGCGATCCGGCACAGCTCGTCCAGCGCCGCGGCGGAGTCGGGTTCGGGCGATTCGGCGGTGCTGAACAGCGCGAGCGCCTGAGCGTCCGTCAGCCGGGTCGGATCCGCCGCGGCCACGTCCAGCGCCTCGCGCACCTCGCCGTCCAGCCGCGCCGGAGCGCTCTGCACCGTACTCCGCCGGATTGTCTCGCTCAGACGGACAGTCTCCCGCAGCTCGTCCCAGTCCCCGTATACCGCGTCGAAGTCCCCGCGCCGATCCTCGCTGCGCCCCTCCACGTCGATCGCGGTATGTAGATCAGTCCGGCCGCTCGCCGTGAACCCCGCCTCCGGCTCCTGCCAGGGCCGCCCCTCGACCACGGCGTCCTCGTCCGCCAGGCCGGTGGCCTGGTCGACCAGCGCGCGCACGTGCGGCACGAGGCGCGGGTCCAGCCAGGGCTCGCCGCGCTTGACGTACTCCGGGTAGATCGTCAGGCGCTCGCGCAGCGCGAATCCCAGGTCCGCCGTCCGGGCCGCCAGCTCCTCGATCTGCGGCCAGGGGCGCTCGGGGTTGACGTGGTCCGGGGTCAGCGGGGAGACCCCGCCCCAGTCGTCGATCCCGGCCGCGATCATCTGCGCGTACTGCTCGCCGACCAGGTTCGGCGGAGCCTGCACCCGCGCGGACGGGCCGAGGAGCAGCCGGGTCACCGCGATGGTCGCCGCCAGCTCGTCCAGGCCCGCGTCCTCGACGCCACGCATCGCCGTGTCCGGTTTCGCCCGGAAGTTCTGGATGATGATCTCTTGAATACCCTGATACTGCCGCTGCACCCGCCGGATCGCGAACAGCGCGTCCGCGCGCTCCGCGTACGTCTCCCCGATCCCGATCAGCAGCCCGGTGGTGAACGGCACGCTCGACCGCCCCGCGTCCTCCAGCACCCGCAGCCGCACCGCCGGTTCCTTGTCCGGCGAGCCGTAGTGCGGGCCGCCGGGCTCGGACCACAGCCGGGTGGCGGTCGTCTCCAGCATCATGCCCATGGACGGCGCGACCGGCTTGAGGCGCTGGAAGTCCGTCCAGCTCAGCACGCCGGGGTTCAGGTGCGGGAGCAGACCGGTCTCCTCAAGCACCCGGACTGCCATCGCGCGCACGTACGCCAGCGTGTCGTCGTACCCGTGGGCGTCGAGCCACTCGCGGGCCTCCGGCCAGCGGTCCTCCGGCCGGTCGCCCAGCGTGAACAGCGCTTCCTTGCACCCCAGCGCCGCGCCCTTGCGGGCGATGTCCAGCACCTCGTCGGGCGAGAGGAACATGCCGTGGCTCTCACGCCGCAGCTTGCCCGGCACGGTGACGAAGGTGCAGTAGCCGCAGCGATCGCGACACAGCCGGGTGAGCGGTATGAACACCTTCCTCGAATAGGTGATGACCCCGGGGCGTCCCGCCTGCTCCAGGCCCGCGTCCCGCACCCGTGCGGCGACCGCAGACAGCGCGACCAGATCGTCCCCGCGCGCCTGGAGCAGCACCTCCGCCTCGGCGAGGTCCAGCGCAACCCCCTGCTCGGCCCGGTGCAGCGCGCGCCGCATCCCCGTCCGGGTCGGTTCGTGCCGCTGCTCAACCATCAGGCCTCCACCCGTCGCGCCACGCCGCTCATGCCACCTGCACCGCTCGTGCCCTCATGCGAACCGAGGCACGGCTCCTATCCTTCCCTGTCCGGGAGTGGACGTGATCAGCCGGGTACGCCGCCGCCCCGGCGCCCTTGGCTGACGTTCGTCCGCGCGGGTTACCCTGAACGGCATCCCGACCTAGGAGTGATCAGTGGCGATCAGCGTGTTCGACCTGTTCTCGATCGGCATCGGGCCGTCGAGCTCGCACACGGTCGGGCCGATGCGCGCCGCGCGCATGTTCGCCCGGCGGCTCAAGGCGGAGGGCCTGCTGGCCCAGACCGCCTCGGTGCGCGCAGAGCTGTTCGGGTCGCTCGGGGCGACCGGCCACGGGCACGGCACGCCCCGCGCCGTGCTGCTCGGCCTGGAGGGCAACTCGCCGCGCACGGTGGATCTGGAGCGGGCCGACGACGACGTGCGGCGCATCCGCGAGACCGGCCGCCTGCGGCTGCTCGGCAGCGAGTTGGGCGTCGTGCACGAGATCGCCTTCGACGAGCCGAACCAGCTGATCCTGCACCGCCGCCGCTCGCTGCCCTACCACGCCAACGGCATGACGCTCTGCGCGTACGACAGCACCGGCGTACCGCTCCTGGAGAAGACGTACTACTCGGTCGGCGGCGGTTTCGTCGTCGATGAGGACGCGGTCGGCGCGGACCGGATCGTGCCCGACGACACCGTGCTACGCCACCCGTTCCGCACCGGCGAGGAGTTGCTCAAGCTCACCCGCGAGACCGGCCTGTCGATCTCCGCGCTGATGCTGGAGAACGAGCGGGAGTGGCGCACCGAGGCGCAGATCCGGGCCGGGCTGCTGGAGATCTGGGACGCGATGCGCGACTGCATGGAGCGCGGCATGTCCCGCGAGGGCATCCTGCCCGGCGGCCTCAAGGTGCGCCGTAGGGCAGCCATCGCCGCCCGTGCCCTGCGCGCGGAGGGCATCAGCCCGGCGAACGCGATGGAGTGGGTCACCCTCTACGCGATGGCGGTCAACGAGGAGAACGCGGCGGGCGGCCGCGTCGTGACGGCGCCGACCAACGGCGCGGCCGGCATCATCCCGGCGGTGCTGCACTACTACCGCACCTTCGTCCCCGGCGCGGACGACGAGGGAGTGGTCAGATTCCTGCTGGCCGCGGGCGCGATCGGCATGCTGTACAAGGAGAACGCCTCGATCTCCGGCGCCGAGGTCGGCTGCCAGGGCGAGGTCGGCTCGGCCTGCTCGATGGCCGCGGGCGGCCTGGCCGAGGTGCTGGGCGCCAGCCCCGAGCAGGTGGAGAACGCCGCCGAGATCGGCATGGAGCACAACCTCGGCCTCACCTGCGACCCGGTCGGCGGCCTGGTCCAGATCCCGTGCATCGAGCGCAACGGCATGGCCGCCGTCAAGGCCGTCACCGCGGCCCGGATGGCGCTGCGCGGCGACGGCCGCCACCACGTCTCCCTCGACAAGGTCATCAAGACCATGAAGGAGACCGGCGCCGACATGAAGGTCAAGTACAAGGAGACGGCCCGCGGCGGCCTCGCCGTCAACGTCATCGAGTGCTAGTGCCGCGGCTGCTAGTCCCGTCTTCCGCATGTGCCCCGTTCAGATGAAATGACCGGTGGGTCGGTGTCTGGGCGGGGTCGTGCTCGTTGGGTGGGGTGTGCTGATGTCGTCGCGTTCGCCGCGTGCCCGGACCTTGC
>Ga0307507_10000362_pt1 | contig 93053 bp, 85 predicted proteins | sample 7_EM_MG_FD_207223 | JGI IMG/M metagenome (GOLD analysis project Ga0307507, IMG submission 207223) | Populus trichocarpa ectomycorrhiza microbial communities from riparian zone in the Pacific Northwest, United States - 7_EM | ecosystem: Host-associated > Plants > Roots > Unclassified | place...
CTCAAGTCAGAAACATCCAGTAAAAGAAGCATCAAAGGAAAACGACTTAAGGCCGCATGGGATAATGATTATCTAATCAAATTATTATCAACCTATGATTTCTAATGCGTCAGCCCTGGGCTAATCTTTCCTCTTCTGTTAAGCCGTCTTTAGCCTTTTCTTTCTTTGCCATATCGATTAAATATTTTCAATTTTATATAAATTCTTTTTTTCATCAATCTCTTCAGCTATAGTTTCCTTATTCCAAGGATGACTTTTAACTGAATGGATTGATTTTTCGGATTTTCCGAAATGATGCTGATAGAACCCGTATTCATTTTTATTTTCTTGTAGCCTTAAATCTTCACAGTAGGCAGCGTAAATAATGCCCGGGTGAATCATATTTTCCTTTGCATATGCTTCAACATATCGTTCACGATTTATTACATGGCGTATGTATTCTCTTTTTTCTTTCGGAAATAACATTTCCCAGCTGAATATATCAGCTTCATCTTCATTAAATAAATACATGTGACTGTAGCTATCTCCAGTAAGATGGAATGCCCATGATTTGACCTGATCGAACTCATATAAAACATGGTAAAGTTCATGCATCAATGCCACCCATAAATGAGGATAGGATTGACGATAATCTGTAATAACTATGCAGGGTTTATTGTTAATAGAAAATGTACCACCTCTTACTTGAGTTTTAGTAAGATAGCTTTGTACTATTACAGTAACACCAATATTATACAGTGCCTTTATTACGTACAGTAGCCCTTTTTCAACATATCTTGTATATGGATATATTTTAGGTATCAATGAAAGTAGATCTTCTTTATTGTAGTCATTAGGGTTATTGAATTTTTCAAACTGATAGCAAGCCGATCTAATCCAAAACTCACGCATTTTGTCGTTAGATAAGACTTTAGTGCGACTAAAAGCAACTGACCCTACATAGCTGCTGTATTGGAATATTGAATCTAATTTAAAGAACGTAGTTATTCGTTCTTCTATTGATTTAAAATCAGTAGTGGAGCTAATGAATCCAACTTTTTTAAGCCCTTCTAAATTGAAATTTTTTAAAATAAAATTTGCTTTTCGGGCTTTGTCTAATTCTCCAATAAACTCCGGTTTTAGTGATGCAACGTAAATTTGAAGAACTTCCGTTGTATCTAATCCTAAAAAATGACAAATTTTTATTAACGAAAATAGATCTACTTTTTGAGTTTCTCCGTCAATTATTCTTGGAATAGTATTTTTATCTATACCAGTCAATTTTGACAATTGTAAATCTGAGTTAATTCCTAACTCCTTTTTCTTTTGATCAACCAATTGCCTAAAAGAGGTTGAATCTCCGGATTCGAGCAGCTTGTAAATTTCATTTAATAGAATATCTGACATGGCACTTCCCGTTTTAGAGTTATATTAATGTCAAATATAACATAATAAAACAATAATTCCCCTTTTTTGGGGAATTATTGTTTTATTTAGATGCGATCGTTTTTTAACGATTCGGATTACAAAAGTTCCACTAACTCATCAAAGCTGTCAACAGTTGCCATCATACCATCGGGCACAATCCCGAAACCATAGCTTGCAAAGATGAATGGTACACCAGCCTTTGTTGCCGATGTATAATCGCCCATGGTATCGCCTACATAAACAGGGGCCTGAAGGTTATGATCGGTCACAATATCTTTAATGTTATCTGCCTTGGGGTTGCCTTTGGTGCCAAAGCACTGATGGGCCAAAAAGTAGGGGTGCATGTTATTTAAATCAAGGAACACCTCTATATATCCGCTTTGGCAATTGCTCACAATGTACAGTTTGTATTTTGCGCCCAGGTATTGCAGGGTTTCTTCCAGTTCTGGATAAAGTTCACCACCTTTTTTATGCAATATTTCCAGTTCGCTCACAGCACACAGGGCCTGCACTTCCTTGCGTTGTTCATCGCTCAGGCCGGGGAATAGCTTATCAAATATGGCATCATAGGTCATCCCGGTAATTGATCTTACACGGTCAACGGTCATATCTTCGTTCAGGTAATCAACCTGGTTAAGCGCATGTTGCCAGGCAAGCGCCACGTTTGCGGTACTATCCCAAAGGGTACCATCCAAATCAAAAATTATGCTATCAAATTTGTTTTTTAACGAAGTATCCATGATGGCGGCAAAAGTAATAGTTTATTTTTCTGTGTGGCAGATGGAGCCGATTTTTTTATGTTCAGATTATAAAAAAGATGATCTATTTTAAAACGAGCCAATTTTAAATAAACCTGCCAATCATGTTTCAATCCTTAAATCCTGTTCTGATTGTAATAGGTATGTTACAAAGAATTTAAAATATGCAGGCTTTAGCTATAAATAATATCAATAAAACCTAATTTCTCTTAAAAATTGCGTAAAACTACGTATGTATTTTCAGTGAAAACACCGGGTGTTTTTTAATTGTCAAGCCTTATCTTTGATGTAACATTTATTTAATACCTGGTCCTGATTTTAATCCGCCTATCGCTATGAAACTATTCTACCATTTTTTATTCTTCGTGATTGCATCACTCGTGCTGTTAGTTTGCGCCACTGTGTTTGCATCCGATCCTCAGGTTCAATCGCAAACAGACGAATTTATATCGCCAGAGCCAGGTGGCGAAAACCAGGTGCATGATTCAACCATGGCTGCCAGCCAAACAAATCCCTTTGTGCTTACCAGCGTAAAGGAAAATGCACCGTCGTATCTTTTTTATGCAGTTAACGAAAATATGCCCCACGCCTATAAAAAGTATTCATACCTGGATAATTTTCAGATGGCCTTCAATCAATTTAGCTTGCCCCAAAAATTCAAATAGTTCGGTTCAGTTAATTTTAGTTTAATTTAGTTAGGGAAACAGTTGCAAGCAGCCGGTACAGCAATGTGCCGGCTGCCTTGTTTTTAATAAGCAGCAATGCAGCTTATTAATACTTAAAATGACCAAGTAAAAAAAATATGGTTAACAGTGGGATTGCCAATAAAAAGTAAGCTTTGGCTAATTGTACGTTATCGGCATTGCCTGCTATAAATACTTTGTACATATCGGTTTTTATGGTTTCTATTCTCGCTTTCATAACTCAAAAAATTAAAGTCACGGTAAATGTGAACTGTTATAGTTTCGACAGAAAGCGCTGCGCAGGGTTTAATGGTGTACAAAATTATCCTTACTCATTTCGGGGTGGTAATGCAGCCCAGGTGTAAGCCAGTGCAGCAGGACTACCCTTGAATACCTGAAATTAAATGGCGACAAAACCACAGCCACGCTTAATATAATGGCACAGTACAGCCAGGGGTTACTGCTGCCGGTTAAAACACTAATGGCAACTGCAAGCGTAACCATCTCGGCAACATTTAAGGCGTAGCTCACAAACATGGCCACGTAAAAGTAGCCGGGCTCGCGCTCATAAACAAGGCCGCAGTGCGTGCAGGTTTTGTTCATCACTTGCCCCTTAAAGCCATACATGCTGTTGGCAAACAAGTCGCCGCGGCGGCAACGGGGGCATTTGGCATGCACTATGGCCGGCCAGGCAGCCAATTTATATTGGGTATTTTCCATGATGTTATCGGTTTTAAGATTTTAATATTTGCTTGCGAAATTCTTCGGGGGTAAGGCCTTCTGTTTTTTTGAAAAATTTAGTAAAATAGGAGTTGTCGCTAAAATTCAGCCCGAGCGAAATATCACTGATGCTAAGCTGCGGATTGGTAAGCAAGCGCTTGGCCTCCAGCAAAGTGCGGTTACGGATCAGCTCGCCGGCTGATAATCCTAATAAATCCTTACAAACGGCATTAAGGTGGTTTGGGGTAATGTACAGCAGTTCGGCATAATCTTTTGGCAGCTTGATATCGGCATAATGCTGCTCAATTAATTTTTGATAGTTTTTGAGCAATGTTTGGTTGTAGGTTAGTTTACCCGCTGTAACCGGGTTGGCGTTAAGTCTGTTTACATGGATAAAGATCTGCAACATCAGCAAGCGTACCATATCGCTGCCGGACGGCGCGGGTTTGGTTATTTCGTTGATAATGTGTTCAAACAGCTCTTTTACCTTGGCAAAACTATCGGTTGGTAAATTAACCAGGGCATCCTTCAAATTACCGTTGAAAAATGAAAAGCCATCCAGATAACCCGGCTGTAATAAAAACGACTGGATAAAAGCTTCCGAAAAATTGATGATATAACCATCGGTAAAGCCCTCAAAATGCCAGGAGTGCACCTGCCCCGGAACCATAAAATATATCTGGCCTGGCTTTACAGCAAAGCGCTCAAAATCGATGCTATGTGTACCCGCGCCATGGGTAAATAGTACCAGGTGGTAAAAGGAGTGCCTGTGCGGAAAAAACAGATTTTTATGGGCATCAAGATACGGCGCAAAGCGGCTTATCAGCAGGTCGTCCTGCCGCACGTCCGACAGGGAACAAATATCATATACCGGAATGCTTTGTATCATGATTCAAAACTACACACAATACCATCGCTTTAATGGTACTGTATATAGTTTGAATGGTATTATTTACTGATTTTTTAATTTTGACCTACTAAACCTTGGTCCATTTTTGTATCACGTTCTCCAGTCGCTCAAAGGTAAAGGGTTTGCTTACAAAATCCTTCATGCCGGCTGTGGTACACTCGTTTTCGTCCTCGCTTAAAACGTTGGCTGTCATGGCTATAATAGGAGGTGCGTTTTTGCCATGCTTTTTGATAATATTACGGGTTGCCTGTAATCCGTCCATTTCGGGCATCTGTACATCCATAAATATCAGGTCGTAATGCTGCTTATCGCTCATCAGGATGGCTTCGTGGCCATTTTCGGCAATATCAATATTATAACCAACCTTTTTGAAAATTTTGCTGGCTATCAGCTGGTTCATTTTGTTATCCTCGGCCAAAAGTATCCTGAGCGGACGGTAGCTGAAAGCCTCTTTATTATCTGTTTTTGTTTCGGCCGGTAAATCGCCGCTGGTAACGTGCAAGGGTAAATTAAAAATAAATAACGATCCTTTGGCTTCTTTACTGATGGCCCATATTTTGCCGCCCATCAGCTCCACCAGTTTTTTACAGATAGACAAGCCAAGGCCGGTACCGCCGTACTTGCGCAACGCAGTTGTATTTACCTGCGTAAAGGGCTTAAATAATTGCGTTAATGATTCCTGGCTAATGCCTATGCCATCATCCTTTATATGGAAACTGAGATCCTGTATGCCATCTTTTATTTCAGATCCTTTTACGGTTACGGTAACTGCGCCTTCATCAGTAAATTTAATGGCGTTGCCTATCAGGTTTACCAAAATTTGCTGCAGGCGGCCCTCATCAACCTTTACAAATTGCGATACATTATCATCCACATGATAGCTCAGGTTAATGGGCTTATGCAAATTGGTAATGCCGGGCTGGCTGATATCGATAATAGTTTTAACGCAATGCCTGATGTTGGTGGTAACCGGGGTGATGGTTAGTTTATCGGCCTCAATTTTAGATATATCCAAAATATCGCTGATAATATTGATAAGGATGTGGCCGCTTGATTGCAAGGTTTGCAATAGCTCATGCTGCTCTGGCGTAAGTGCCGATCGTGACAATAACTGCGAGGCGCCGATGATGCCGTTTAGCGGTGTGCGTATTTCGTGGCTCATATTGGCCAAAAAGTTCGATTTGGCAAATGTAGCGGCTTCGGCCTCCTCTTTTGACAACCGGAGTTCAACCTGTGATTGTTGCAGCTCTTCGGTTTTTTTAATCAGATCGCGCTTATCGCTTTCGTGGCTTTTTTTGATGAAGCCTATTAACAGGCCCACCAATATTACATTAATTACCCCGGATGTTATCAGGTCAAACTCACCCGAAGTTTTATCAGCGGCCCCCGAAATCCATTCGGGGTGTATTTTCTCTAATTTATAGCAAATAATAAATATGGTACAGAGTATTGTAATAAAGATATAATGATATCGTTGGGGTACCAGCAGCGTTATCAGCACAACCAAAAAGATGCCAATCTGCATGGTAGACCCGCTGATGCCGCCGTTATAAAACCAACCCGGTACCAGGGCGGCAAGGCCCATACCGATATAAACATAAACCATATTTTGGTTATAGCTTATAAACCGGCTTTGATAATAAGCAAAGGCAGAAAACCCAAGAATCAACAGGTTTTCCAGTATCAGCCCCGGCTTAAAGCCCAGCCAAATATTAACAGAAACAGATATGGTGCTATTAAGGCAAATGAATAAGGATATGGCATTAAAAAGTTTATTCTCGAGCGATACAGCCGGATCGCCATAACCAATCATTCGTTTTAGTTTTTCCATTTAAAATAATTAATTAATTATAAGGAACTTTTACGCGGTGGGGTACTAAAAAGATAGGTTAAGTAAGCGATTTTTTTGAATAAAAAACAATTTATTCGCACAAAGAACCAAATTGAAACATTGAATTATTCAATAATTAATTTTTTGTGTTTTACTAAATTATTAAGCAAGGGGAGTTGTGAGTTGTGAGTTTGAGTAGTGAGTTGTGAGTAGTGAGTAGTGAGTTGTGAGTTGTGAGTTGTGAGTTGTGAGTTGTGAGTTGTGAGTTGTGAGTTGTGAGTTGTGAGTTGTGAGTTGTGAGTTTGAGTAAAATAGCCGTTAAGATAATCAAAATCCAAAAAATCTGACAAATCTGTTTAATCCCGGTTCAGACAATTTTGCGTTAGGGATCGGCGCGGATACCGGCCAGCGTGGCTAAGGCCTGTGTAGTATGAGCATAGAGCCCGGCCGCAGGCAACGCCCATTTTAGTAGCAAGTAGTAAGTATCAAGTATCAAGACAAGACTGGAGTTGTGAGTTTGCATTGTTAAATTCGACATTACGGGTAGCTGCTTGTGAGGACACAAGCAGCGAAAAAAAATCTCACTACTCACAACTCACTACTAATAATGCTATCTGTCACCTTCGCAATGTCGTAGCTTATTTTGTTGATGAAACCCAGCTGCTCTTTCAGCAGGTTTTCGTCGGCGGTAAGTTGGGGCTTTTCAACTTCGGGCGATGGGGTTTTGCCTACATTAAACTCAATGCTTTGGCCGTGCAGTTTTTTGTTGCTTTCGTTAAGTACCGATATGTTTTTCCGGAGCAGCCGCAGTGCTTCGGGATGCTGTCGTTGCGCGTTTTTTACCAGTCCGGTCTGTATAACGGCTATATATGATGATAAAATATGGTTAAGTACCACAAATTTGTGCACCTCTTTTACGTTACGCTGCTTGCTTTTGGGCTCGGATGTCATGCGCTCAAACGTGGCCGATAAGTTGGCCGATTTTACGTAGATATCCTTACGGGCCAGCTTGTAGGCAGTAGTGCCTATAGTTTTGCCCGATAAGCTTTCGGCAATTGTAATCAGGTAATTGATGTTGGCAGTTACCACATCGCGCAGCGTTTCTTCAATCATCTCAAACTCCCAGGTTGGGAAAATAAGGTAGCTGGCAATAAAAGCGATAGATGAGCCTATTACAGTATCCAATATGCGTTCCTGGGCAATATTTAAAAGGCCTACTCCTAAAAACTTAAATAAAATGAGCACATACGGCGTCATGAAGATAACGCTTACCACATAATTTAACCGCTGAAAGCTGTATGCGCCTATCATGAATATAGTAAGCAGAATAAACTGAACAATGCTATCGGGTATAAAATTCAGGATGAGTATGCCAATTGCCCCGCCGCCAATGGTGCCTATAAGCCTTTGGTAATTGCGCTGTTTGGATAGGCTGAACCCCGGCTTTAGTATCACAATGATGGTTAGCAATACCCAATAACTATGGTGGCCCTGCGCTATGGTTTTGGCAGCTATAAAGCCAGCCAAGCAAACCAATGATACCCGCAGCGCGTGTTTAAAAGCGCCCGACCCCAATGTGAAATTATCAAAGAAAATATGCGGGGCATAATCCTGGTGGGTAACAAATTGCGAATATTCTAATTCGCCTTTTACTTCTGTCGATTTTAATAAGGTTTTTGAATTGTAGTAGTTATAAATGTTATTAATGCTTTCGGTAAGGTTGCGCAGGTTGATGAGCACCTTTTTTAATACCAGGGTGCTTGTTTCCTGCTGATCTTTACCTATGGCATCTATTTTTAATTTTAGTTTTTCCAGTTCCAGGTTAAAATCCATTACATGGCGGTGGCGGGTGTTTGATAGCACAATGTAGGCCACATCGTCCAGCTCATCGGCCATATGGTGAATAATGCGGGCTATCTCGTTCAATACGCCGGTATCCCCAAACTTTTCGCGCATCTGATAATAATCGTAATGGGTAGCCATTATTTGCTCAAACATATCTACCAGGTCAACAAAAGTTAAAACCAGGATGCGGCTGGATGGGGTTGATTCCTTTACTACCAGCCTGCTTTTAAACAGCATTTCGCGTACGGCATCCTGGTGCTGGCTTACCTGTATCTGCTGCGATACCAGCTTACGGTAATTCTCGTCAATGTCGCTATCCGGATTATAAAATTCGGCTTTGATGCGCAGGAACCGGGCAATATCGGCCACATTTTCGCCAAGCGTTTGCTGCGCTGCCCGGTAGGGGCGTATGCCGAAGAAGATGAGGCTAAACAACATGTACCATACGCCGCCCGCCAGTATCTGAAAGCAGTACAACAATATAGCTGATGGGGGCAGGGCCTTATCCATCATAAATATCATAATAAGCAAGCTGCATGTACCCACAGACGCCGCCCTGTTGCCATAAACAGTAAACATGCTGAACAGGAACGAGAATAAAGTGATCTCGAGCCCGAGCGTATAAATATTAAGGCGCGCGAAACCGGTGGTAACGGCTACGGTGAACAGGCACAAATTGCCAATAGCCATGGCGTTACGCTTATGGGTTACAGGGCCGGGGTTATCAATAACACAAATGCAAAGCGCCCCTAATGATAAGGTAAGCCCCAAATCAAACTGGCCAAACTCCAATAACAAAAGCGATGGCAGCAGGATGCCTGCCGAGATGCGTAAACCATCAGAAAAATACTGACTGTAAAAGAAACTGTTGATTTCGCGGGTGTTAAATTTCATTATTTTCGTCCGTTTTTATCTGCAATAAAGCTACGATGAATACTTTTATGATTGATTTTTTGTTGAAACAGATGTTATGTTTTCATTTATGCTTTTTTTTCGCTCAAAATACTTCGCAAATTTACAATAATTAAATCTTTTGGCTTTATTTTAATAAATATGGCATTAATAATACTTTTTTGTTGTTAATTATCTATTTTTTGCCAAAATTAAATTAAATTCACCCCCGGTATTGTGGGCGGCCCGGTACCCATCAATTTTAACCCTCAACTTATTTGTGCTATGTCGTTAAATTTAAAACTCAGTCAAAGGGAAACAACTTTTAATAGCGAAGTTGTAACCCGTTTTGAGTTGTATAACAGTTTATTCCAAACCCTGCCGTTTTACCAGGTAAAGGATACCGGAATTTTATTGCCCTTTTTCAGCTCGCATTGCGAAAAGGGCGCCGCAATAAACGCATCGCCTACAGAAGTTATTGAAAGTTTTTTCAAAAAGTACGTACCGGATATTGACCACCGCGAGCAAATTAACCGCATGTTCCGTTTTATACAATATATAGAACGGCAGGTGGTTTTGTTTGATGCCATTGAAGATTCGTCGTTTAATAAAATAGGCAAGTTTGATGATACCGGTACCCTGCAAAGCTTGTTGCAGCAGGCCGCCATAAGCGATGATACCCGCAAAAATATCAGCGAAAAGCTTAAAGATTTTTCATTAAGGCTGGTACTTACCGCCCACCCAACCCAATTTTATCCGGGCACGGTGCTGGGCATCATGACAGATCTTATCGAGGCCGTAAAAATTAACGACATCCCTACTATCGACGTATTGCTGCAACAGTTGGGCAAAACGCCCTTCTTTAATAAAACATCGCCAACGCCGGTTGATGAGGCCATTAGCCTTACCTGGTTTTTAGAAAACATATTTTATTATGCCGTATCGGGCATCCAATCAAAACTGGAAGAAGAGTTTGATATTGACACCACCAACCAATTGCTGGAGATGGGTTTTTGGCCAGGTGGCGACAGGGACGGCAACCCCAACGTAACCACCGAAAGCACCAAAGAGGTAGCCAGGTACTTAAGGCAGCGCCTGTTTAGGTGTTACTACCGCGATTACAGGGTGCTTAAGCGCCGCATCACTTTCCGCGGGGTAGAAAAACCGATGGCCAAGCTTGAAAAACTGATTTACAGGAACGCCAACGAGCACCAGGCAGACCCAAAAGACTTGCAGGCCGAGCTATTGGATTTGCTGCAAACCATTAAACACACCCTGATAACAGACCATGATGGCCTGTTTAAAGATGTTGTAGAAAACCTGATTCAAAAGATACGCCTGTTTGGTTGCTATTTTGCTACCCTTGATATCAGGCAGGATAGCCGCGTACTGCGCAACGTATTTGATTTTGTAACCTCGCAGGCCGATACCGGCGTTGTTGAAGGTTATACCGATTTTGATGAGAAAGAAAAGCTGGAAACACTGCCTTTTACCGAACTTGACTATCAACGCCCCGAAGATGCCGATGCCATGACCTGCGACACGCTGGACACCATCGGGCTGATAAAACAAATTCAGCACAGCAATGGCGAAAAAGCATGCCAGCGTTTTATTATCAGCAATTGCCAGCGCGCATCAGATATTTTACAGCTCATTCATTTGTTTTTATGGAGCGGATGGAAAAAGGATAGCCTGAAGGTTGACTTTATGCCACTGTTTGAAACCGTGAACGACCTGGCCAATGCCGGCGAAATTATGGAGCAGCTGTATACCCACCCATATTATGCCGAACATTTAAAATTACGCGGCAACAGGCAAACCATTATGCTCGGTTTCTCCGACGGCACTAAAGATGGCGGCTATTTAATGGCCAATTGGAGTATATACAAAGCCAAGGTTGAAATGACGGCCATCGCCCGTAAATACGGTATCAGCCTGGCGTTTTTTGATGGCAGGGGTGGCCCACCTGCACGAGGCGGCGGCAAAACACACCGTTTTTATGCCTCCATGGGTAACGATATTGCCAACGAGCATATCCAGCTTACCATACAGGGCCAAACAGTAAGCTCGCAATATGGCTCGGTTGAAACGGCAAGGTTTAATATGGAACAGTTGCTTAATGCGGGAATTATATCTGCCCTGCATCCCGATCGTAAAGATTTGTTAGATAACAGCCACAAAAAGCTGATATCGGAAATGGCAGATGAAAGCTACTCGCTTTTTATGGCATTGCGCGAGCATCCGTTGTTTTTAGAGTACCTTGAAAAGTTCAGTCCGCTTAAATTATTATCAAAAATTAATATCAGCAGCAGGCCAACCAAGCGTGGCGGCGGCGGGCCAATGAAACTGGAAGATTTGCGAGCCATTAGCTTTGTAACCTCCTGGAGCCAGCTTAAACAAAGCATTCCCGGTTTTTACGGCGTAGGTACCTCCTTAAAAAAGATGAAGGATGAAGGCAAATGGCAGCAGGTGCAGGAACTGTACCAAATATCGGGTTTCTTTAAAACCATGCTGGACAACTGCATGATGTCGATGTCGAAATCCGATTTCAGGGTTACCGCTTACCTGGAAAAAGACCAAAAGTTTGGCGAATTCTGGAAAATGCTGAAGGAAGAGTTTGTACTTACCCGTGCCATGTTACTGGAGCTAACCGGCAGTGCGGTACTGATGGAGGAATATCCGGTTGAACGTAAATCAATCGCCATTCGCGAAAAAATTGTATTACCACTGGTAATTATGCAGCATTATGCCTTACAGTGCCTGAACGGATGCGAAGATGAAGAACTGATAGAAATTTACCGCAAGCTGGTTATCCGTACGGTTTACGGTATAGTGAACGCGGGGAGGAATTTGGCGTAAGCCAGCGCGGCCCCCTCTAAATCTCCCCCGGTAGGGGAGACTTTAAAAATGAAAATATGTCATACGAGTACATATCAGATAAAACTGAAAAAAATGGATATGACATTGCTGCAAATGGGGCTGTTGTAGAGACGCATAATTGCGTCTCCCGCAGGACATTCAGGATTTGCAAGGTGCGATTGCAAGGCCGATTTGCATGTGTGATTTGCATGCGGGAGACGCAATTATGCGTCTCTACATTAAAAAAGAATATTGATAATCAATATCCAATATCCGTCATTGCGAGGTACTTTAGGGCATTGATTTAACTATATTTCGTTGCTCGTCATAGCGATTTTTTTCAGGTTTTACCTGATGGATACTCGACATATTGTGGATATTCCTTACAAACCCGGCTGCATCCCTGTTGAGATAGCAAACCTGTTCCAGGCGTTAATAGCGATAATAGCCAATATTACCTGCGCAATGTAGGCTTCATCCAAAGCCTTTGCTGCTGCTTCATAGGTAGCATCAGATACATGGTGTTGTATCAGGGTTACCTCTTCGGTTAAAGCAAGGATGGCCCTTTCCTCTTCAGTAAAAAATGGTGTTTCGCGCCAGGCGTTCAGGGCGTAAATACGTTGCTCGGTTTCGCCGGCCTTGCGGGCGTCTTTGGTGTGCATGTCTATACAAAAGGCACAGCCGTTTATTTGCGATGCGCGGATCTTGATCAGTTCGTGGTGGGTTTTAGTTACATTGCTTTTAACAATGTACTGATCAAGGTTTACTAATATTTTGTAGGCTTCCGGGTCGGTTTTACCGATACTTACTCTTGTTTTCATTTTGTGTATTGTTTTAATACCTCAAAGATGGCAACAAAATAGGCCTCAAAAAATGAATCAGGATTAAGAAAATGCTGATCGGCTGTTTTAATTTGATAATATATCGGTCGTGCCTATGGCACTCTAATTAATCTGATTTATGGACACCGGGTTGAAACCCGGCGCTACAATATTGGCCGGGCCTACGGCCCTTTGGATGGTAGGATATCAGTAGAGGTGCAAAGGAAATGCAAGAATGTAATGCTGAATTTAGAATGACGATTTTCGTCATTATTCGGAGTCCTGTATTAAACCTAAGGGTTTTACCGCTTGATATGACGGGCTCAAAATGATTTCGATAGCATAAAGGTAAGGGAGGATAGGGAATCGCTTTTATAAGTTGATCGTGAAGAAAGGTAGCTCCTAAAGTAGCAAAAAAGGGCTGAATTATTCGTTTTCTGCAAACAGGTAGCCTCTACCAGGCAGCTTAAAAGGCTGTTGCCTTTTTTAAGGTTAACCGTTTATAGCTGAAAAAATTTAATAGCGATTCCCTGTAAAAGAGGCGTAGCCTCGGCCGATATTGTAGCAACGGGTTTCAACCCGTTGACGCCAAAACGCAACATTTAATAAGGGCCGCAGGTCCTGGCCATGTTCTGTCAAACTTTTTTCGCCCTTATTTTACTCATAAACTGCGGCGTAAAACCCAGGTATGATGCCAGCATATATTGCGGTACTCGCTGCATAAATGCCGGAAACAGGCTGCTGAAGTGGCGATAGCGTTCCTCGTCGCTCATACCGTAAATGTATTTGATACGGGTTTGGGTTGCGCTAAAAGCCCTTTGCTGTACTATCCTGAAATAACGTTCCAGTTTAGGCACTGCCTCAAAAAGCTCTTCCTGTTTGTTTTTGCTAATGCTGATAACTTCCGTGTCTTCAACCGCCTGGATATAGTAGGAGGATGGGCGGCCGCTTTCCAAACTGTCAAAATCGGTCATCCACCAGTTTTCAATGGCAAACAAGGTAGTTTGTTCATTCAGTTTTTTGTTGATGAAATACAGGCGCAGGCAGCCCTTACTTACAAAAAAAAGTTCCTTGCAAACATGGTCTGGTTCCAGCAGGAATGATTTTTTCTTAACCGCTTTTACGGTTACAGCTGCATTGATTAGCTGCTCCTCGTCCGTGGTAAGCTGAATGAATTTTTTAATATGGTTTGTAAGGGTAGATTGCACATACAATTATACAGGTAATCGGCGGTTTGTACAAAAGGAGTAAAGAGGGTACAAAATCAACCGTCACCGATTATTATCTGCTCATGACGTATTCTACTTTCGAGGTGTGGAGGCGCCTGTCACCCTGAGCCTGTCGAAGGGTCGCGCGGAGAGGCCTTTGCCCGCTATGGTTCGACAAGCTCACCATGACAGCCCTTTTTATAATGTCATTCATTAGCCATTTCCGCGGTCTGTGTCCTCACAGACCGCTATCCGAATGGCTGTCGGGGTGAAATTATTTTTCCAAATATTCTTTCAATGATGTGCCTGTAATATGTGTCCAGCCGGCCACAAAGTTTTCGCGTTTGAATGATGACAAATCCGGGAAGGTTTCCAGGCCTGCATGCGTAAGTTTAAGGCGGGTTCCGTCACCTTCGGGGAATAACTCCCATGTTACTTCCGAATAGCCCTCATAGCCATCATACGTCCAGCTGTGGGTAATTTTGCTGCCGTCAACCACATCGGTAACTTTACACTTGTGCAAAAAATCCTTGGTGCCGTCGCCGCCTGTAAATTCAAACTCAAAACCAACTACGGGTTTAAAATCGGCTAACTTAAAGTACCATTTTGCCATTTTATTAACATCGGTAATAGCTGCCCAAACTTTGCTGATGGGGGCTTTGTAAATGCGCTCAATTACAAAAGGTTCTGTGTTCATAGCTTTTTAATTTTTTGTTTATATCGATGGTGTGTTTTGTTCGTTGATTAAAAACGCGTCCAGGGCATCCAGTTTGTTTGTCCAAAAACGGCGGTACTGTTCGGCCCAGTCGGTAACTTCTTTCAATTGCTTCAGGTCGGCCCTGCAATAGCGTTCGCGGCCCTGTTGCCTAATTACCAGCAAGCCACATTCGGTCAATATTTTGATGTGTTTGGATACTGCGGGACGGCTCATATCAAAATTATCGGCCACGGCGTTCAGGTTCATGCTTTGGTGAGCAATCAGGTTGATGATCTCGCGGCGGGTAGGATCGGCAATGGCTTTAAAAATGTCTCGGTGCATATGTTAAAAATGGCTATATGAAACCATTTGGTTACAAATATATATGAAACCTTTTGGTTACGCAATAAATTGTAAAAGATTTGTTGATTAATATCATAAACCTGTTGTGGAACGATCGTTCAGAAAAGGGTGTTAAAAACAAAAGGTGAAAAAAAATGACTGTTTCTGGCAGGGTGCCCAGAGGTGGTTGGCGGGCGCCGGCAGGGTGTAGTAAGGTACTGGCAGGTGCTTTCGGAGGCGCGACAGGTTGGTCGTTAAAAATAATAAGCTATTGATTATTAGTAATTTAAAATATATCTATAATATTTACGGTATAAATAATTACAACATAGAGACCGGCCATTTTTATAATTAAATTGATAGCGGTCAATTTTTTTTGTATCTTGTAGTATACAGCAAAAAAAGGAGCTTATACACCGCCATTTGTGCGGAAGAGACGCTCAATACGCTAAAACAAGCTTACTTATCCGAAGGGTTTTTCTTTTTATTTACGAGCATATCCAACATTTTTAATAATCGCTCGTCGCGGGTTTTTTCCTGTTTGGCGGTTAGTATCCACAGTACATATTCTTTTTTGTTGCTGTAAGATAGCTGTTGATACCAGGCCATTGCGTGGGGATGTTGTTCAAGGCTGCTTTTTATATAATCGGGGAGGGTAATAACCTTATTATCAACATCAATATAGGCGCTATACTCATTATTGCGAATGCCATCATTGCGCCCTTCGGATACTTTTACCTTATCCTGCTGGCGGAAACGCAAGGCAGTCCAGGTTTCATTTATGGCGGCAGATGCAACCGGGCGCAGGCCATAAACGGCGGGCTCGGTCCAACTGCTCATCATCTCCAGGTCGGTGGCGATTTTAGAAGTTTTTTTGGGATAGATGATCCAGAAAACAGCACCATCATTTAATACCGGGATAATTACTTTAAGTTCGGATGTCAGTTCATGGCTGTTGGTTATAAATAAAAGGATGCCGTTAAAATTGCCGGTGGTATTAAAAACAATTTCGGCATGGTTGGGCAGCGGCAGCAGGCTATCCAGGAAATTAGCCGGTGCATTATGCAACAACCAACGGGAATTGGGTTTTATCTGGAGCTTTTTGGCTAAGGCATTCATTTTTTGTTCATGGTTAATTTTTTGTTCATAGTTCATGGTTCATAGATCATGGTTCATAGATCATGGTTCATGGTTCATGGCCGAACAAGTTACAAACTTAAAGGGAAAACTATAAATTTTGGTTTATGCTCAAAGATTAAAACAATGGCGTTTACAACTTTTGCGATTAAAAGGAACCATGAACCATCAACTATGAACCATGAACCAAAATCAACCAACAGCCAGTTTGGCAAAAAAATCCCACAGCACAATGCCGGCTGATACTACGATGTTAAAGGAATGTTTGGTGCCAAACTGGGGGATTTCGATGCAGGCATCTATGGTGTGCATTACCTCGTCGCTTACGCCGTTCACTTCGTTGCCAAATATAAGGGCGTATTTTTGGGTGGGGTCGGGAGCGAATTCATTGAGCATGGTGCTGTTTTCGGCCTGCTCAACGGCAATAATCAGGTAGCCCTCGCTACGCAATTGTTCAACGGCCTGCAGCGTAGTTTCAAAATAGGTCCAGTTGACAGATAGGGTGGCGCCGAGGGCAGTTTTTTCAATTTCGCGGTGCGGGGGTTGGGCGGTAATACCACAAAGGCAAATTTGCTCAACCGCAAAACCATCTGAAGTACGAAAAATGGAGCCGATATTGTGCATGCTGCGCACATTATCCAACACTACGGCAACCGCCAGTTTGGCTTGTTCTTTAAATTCATCAACCGAAGCCCGGTTTAGCTCATCTAATTTTAATTTGCGAATCTCCATTGTGGTTCATTAGTTCGTTGGTTCATTAGTTCATTGGCCTTTTATGATGAGGACATTGAACTAATGAACCGGTGGAGCGCAAAAGTATCGATTAATAGCTTAAATAGCCACTTCGTTTAGCAAGCCAACGCCATTGCCTATCAATGAGCTGTATACCGATGGTGCGTAACCTATTTTGCTTGTATAGTATTCGGTAACGGCTTTGCTATAGTCTTCAAAGGCATCGCCTTTTACCAGGGCTATGGCGCAGCCGCCAAAACCCGCTCCCGTCATGCGGGCACCGGCTACGTTTGGGTTTGTTTTACTGTATTCGGCAACGGTATCCAGTTCAACGCCGCTCACCTCGTATAAATCGCGCAGCGAATCGTGCGAGGCATACATCAGGCGGCCAAATTCATCCAGGTTGTTGCCGGCCAATGCTTTGGCTGCAAGTTTTACCCGGTCGTTTTCTTCAATAACGTGTTTGGCGCGTTTAAGTACGGTAGGGTTGGTAATCAGGTGCTGGTATTTGCCAAAGGTTTCGGCATCGATATCGCATAAGTAATTGATATCCAATTCCTGTTGTAACGCGGTTAATGCGGTTTGGCATTCTTCTACGCGTTCGTTATATTTTGATTCGGCCAGTTTGCGGGGCTTGTTGGTATTGATAATGGCCAGCACATATTCGCCCAGGTTGCTGTCAACTGCCTCGTAATCAAGCGTATCGCAGTTTAGCATCAGGGCTTTGTTTTTTTCGCCAAAGGCTACTGCAAACTGGTCCATAATGCCGCAGTTTACACCAATAAAGTTGTTCTCGACTGATTTGGATAGTTTAACTAAATCAAGTTTGCTGTAACCACTGTTGAAAATATCGTTTAATGCGAAAGAAGTTACCACCTCGATAGAAGCCGACGACGACAGGCCCGAACCGATAGGGATATCGCCATAAAAAAGCATATCAAGGCCTTGTAAATCATGACCTTCCTGTATAAAGCTGTTGATTACACCGATTGGGAAATTAAACCAGGTTTCGCCCACTTTTTTGTACGATGCCTGTAATGGAGTATCCTGCTGCTCGCTGAAATTTAGACTCCTGAAACGGAAAATACCATCCTCATTAGGCGATGTTAACAAGTACGTACCAAAAGTGATGGCACAGGGCATAACCAGGCCTCCGTTATAATCGATATGCTCGCCGATAAGATTTACGCGTCCTGGTGAGAAGTAGGCGTTGTCGGCTTCTTTATTAAAAATGTTGATAAATTCCTGGTGCAGATTATTCTTCATTATTCGGTTATATTACAATTGGAAAACAAATATTGCAAAAATTGTCAATTTTACAGTTATAAAATTAAATTAATTTCAAAAAAACATCAACTTTTAAACAAGAATATAGAAGTTTTACCTGGATTTTTAATTTTATAGCTTTACATCTATCAAAAAAGCATAAATCAACCTGACGGTTGGCTTACACCAAAATTAAAAACTGATGAAACAATACCTGGTTACCGGCTACGATTATACCGACGAAGGCGCCCTTGAACGCCGCATGAATATACGGCCGCATCACCTTGATGGGGTAAAGGCGCTTAAAGCAAATGGCAATTTTATTGCCGCCGCCGCCTTTTTAAACGAAGATGGCAATATGACAGGCTCGGTAATGATGTTGCAATTTGAATCGGAAGAGGAATTGAATGCCTGGAAACTGGCCGAGCCATATATAACCCAAAAGGTTTGGGAATCTGTAGATGTGAAACCTATTAAGGTGGCGGTTGTTTAATTAGTCATTTCGCTGCGCTTGTCATTGGTCAGATTTATTTGAAATTTTGTATTTCAAAGAGCTTTTTTACCAAAACAGCCCGGCATCCTATTAAGGTAGCCGGGCTGCGTGATACCCAAATATACAAAATTTTGATGGCGTAAAAAATTTGCTGCAATAATTATATACATAATGCGCATAACGCAAACAGCAACGCAACCGCCACAATCAACGCCCCAAATTTTAAAAACGTCCAGAAGCTTACATCCAGATCTAAACGTGCCCCATATAATTATTCGAAGATGTTGAATTAATTAAAAGGATACAATCGCTTTTATTTTGATGGATATTCTGGGTACTATTCAGCATTTCCTGGCAACTTAACCGGCATCAAATACATTTAGTTGGTGTTAAATTGCTTCGTTGTAATGTTTATTTATTGTTAGTAAAAAATGTGTTTTTAATGAAAAAGTTACTCTATTGTTAAGCCAGGGAAACCATTGGGTTAATTAATGGAAAATGGGCAAAAAATTCAAAATTGCTACAGATTTGATGGGGTTCCTTTGCGGAAAATATCGTGTTAATGAAACAGATTTATTCAGCCCTGATCTTCATGTTTTTCGTTTCAGGTTCTTATGCTTCTACCATATCGGGCTCTGTTTTTGATAAAAGTGTTAACGAACAACTTGTTGGCGCAACATTGGTACTACAGCCAGGCCCGGTTAAAGCCGTTTCAATGCTTAATGGAAAATATGCATTGAGCAATTTAAAAGCGGGTACTTATAAATTAAAGGTTTCATACATTGGTTATGTATCCATTGATACTACCATAACACTTGCCGCCAATCAAAATTTAAAGCTAAACTTCGCCCTTGTTTCAAATACCTCCAGCTTAAATGGTGTAACCATATCGGCAAAGGGCAATAAAGAATCGGACCGGTACGCAAAAAGGGCCGAGCAAAGGGCTGATAATTTAGTGAATATTGTATCGGCCAATTCCATAGCCATATCACCCGATATTACTGTTGCCAATGTGCTGGCACGTGTCTCTGGTGTTTCTATCGAGAGAGGTAATACAGGTGACGGTCAGTATGCCATTATCAGGGGGATGGATAAGCGTTATAATACAACGTTGATAAACGGGGTGAAGATTCCGAGCCCTGATAATAAGAACCGGTATGTACCATTAGATATATTCCCGGCAGATTTGGTTGAACGTATAGAAATTTCAAAATCGTTAACTCCTGATATGGAAGGTGATGCCTCCGGTGGTGTCATTAATATGGTGATGAAAACGGCGCCCGAAGAATTTAGATTAGAGGGAAATGTTGGCGCGGGCTATAGCCAGTTATTTTCAAAAAGGCCATTTGATAGTTTCAATACATTATCAATAAATAAACAGTCGCCAGCCGAAATTTTGGGAAATGGTGTTTATGCACCAGTTTCTTCTTTTCCTTACAATAACCTGGTAACAGGTGCAAAAAGGACCCCCATCAACAGCAATTTTAGTCTAACAATAGGCGATAGGTTTTTAAATAAAAAGCTCGGCGTTATTTTCTCGGGCACTTACCAAAATACCTATGCAGGCAATAATACATCGGTATTGGTTCAAAATGCAACATTAGGGCCAGCGGCGGGCCCTAACGCCACTATGACGCAGGTTTTCCCCGATTACCAAACCCGAAAATATTCATCGTTAACCAATAGGCTTGGTTTGATATCGACAATCGACTATAAATTTAATGCAAATAATACCGTGAGCCTGTTTGGTACTTACCTGCAACTAAACGAAGACCGGGTAAGGTTAACCAATGATATCCTTTTGGGTAACTATTCGTACAACGGCTATATTGGCGGTTTTCAAAACAACAACCAAACCCAAACCAGGCAGGATTTGCAAAGCATTTACAGCCTGATATTGCATGGTAATAATAAACTCGCCTCGTTTTTTACTACAGATTGGTCGTTAGTTTATTCGCAGGCCAAACAACAATTGCCAGATTACGCAGCGTTCAATACTTCGCAACAAATTAGCCCAAATGCCTCTGGCACAGCCACCTCACTCTCATACGGGCCTGTTTCAGTAGAAAAAGAAACACGTGAATGGACACGCAATACCGATAGGGACATATCTGGTTATTTGAATTTGCATTATAACACCCAAATAAACAATCATACTACGCAAATTGGTTTTGGCGGTATGGCAAGGCACAAAAACAGAGATAACTACGATAACCAATATAAGCTGAGCCCGGTTCCGGATGCCGATTCAACTTACCAGAAATATGTCTCTATCCCGGCCTCGCAATTTAAATTTATACCCAATACCGATGCTTTAGGTACAGCATTTAGTAACCCTGGGGTATATACTTTTAAAGAAAACATCCAGGCAGGATATGTACAGGCGAAATATTTTATAAATGACCGTTTTGATATACTATTTGGATTACGGGCCGAGCATACATCGCAATCATATGATTCATCGTTACCGGCAACTATAGCGGGTAAATCGGCATCTATAACGTATACCGATTATTTGCCGAGCGTTAACGCTAAATATTCGTTGAGTAATAACCAGGCTTTAAGGTTATCTTATTTTAAATCGGTTTTGCGCCCCGCGTATTCAGACCTGGTACCGTACCAGGATAATACCGGCTTTGCTACTGATAATTTCCCGATACAGGGTAACCCGCATTTGCAACACTCGGTTATCGATAATTTCGATTTCAGGTACGAGGTTTTTTCAAACGGTTTAGATCAGTTTATGGTGGGCGCGTTTTATAAAACTATTACCAACCCTATCGAATACGCTTTGGTGCAAACAGATTTTTCGGCCAATCTTACGTTAAGCCCGTATAATTTTGGTACAGCCCATAATTATGGTCTGGAGGCTGTTTTTCGTAAATTCTTCGGTAACATCGGCGTATCAGGTAACTATACTTATACCCATTCGGTTATCAATTCTACCAAGAAATTTACTTACGTAGATCCGGCTGATAACAGTTTCCATAATATCGATGTAAACCAATCAAGGCCTTTACAGGGGCAATCGGCGCATGTGGGTAATTTCTCGTTATTGTATAAAGATGGTAAACATAAATTAGATGCGCAGCTTGCTGCGGTTTACACCGGCGAAAGGATAAATACCCTGTCATTATATAAAGATCTTGATAACTGGGAGAGGCCAACCATCAACCTCGATTTTTCGGCTCAGAAGGAGTTCAACGATCATTACATTGTATATGTAAAAGTTAACAACCTGTTAAATACGCCCTATAAATTAATAATAAAACAATCAAACAAAGCTTATAGCGGCAATAATAAGCTGCCTATACAGGATAGCCCTAATTATGCCACTGTAGAAAACGATAAGTTTTACGCCAGGTTCCTGGTTGGTTTCCGGTTCAAATTTTAATAACAAACAACTATAATCCATTAATTATGAAAAATCTAAGAAATGCATTGGTTTGCCTATCAGTATTGGTACTGGCAGCGTGCAGTAAAAGTAAAGATAACGCTGTTATATCGGCTCCGCTACTACAGGTTGGGCAAGCGGTTAGCAATACTGCGCCGCTATCCGGCTCAATCAAAGGCACAATGCTTGCCGGCAAAACGTATACCATATCTGGTGATGTTACCATTAATGCAACAGATACGCTTTTAATCCAAAAAGGTGTTACTGTAAAAGTAACAAACTCGGCTACTTTTATTGTAAAAGGCACATTGGTTAGTTTAGGTACAAAAGATGCGCCGGTTACTATAACCGATCCGCGCAGAACTAAAACTACAGGTAACTCAACAGCCGCAACAGATTCTGCGTATGCCGGTGGCTGGGGCGGTATTTATGCTGATGTTACTTGCAAATTGTTAGTTATTAAGTGGACACATCTTGATTTTGCAGGTGCAGGCTTAAAATCACCCCCATTCACCGGCCCGTCAACCGGCGATCAGTATGCCATATACTGGCAAAATCCAAACGGAAACTTTATTTTAGAAGATTCATGGATTTATGGTACACCTGATGACGCTGTTCGTTTTTATGGCGGCAATGTCAATATGATGAGGAATACGTTAGAGAAATGCGGCGGCCTTGGTGGTGATGGTTTTAATGCCAAAGGTGGCACACAAGGTAACATGGCCTATAACCTGATCATTGGTGGTGCTACAAATGGAACAAAATCTGCAAATGATGGCGCAAAAGGATCTATCCAATGCCAGATAGCTATGTACAATAATACTTACGTGAATGGCGGTTTCAGAAACCACGGTGTATATGGTGCACGCAGCGGATCTGTTGAGGTTGAAAATAATTCAAGGGCATTAGCCTACAACAACCTTATTGTTGATTGCGATTTTGGTGTGCGCATAGCAGGAGGTAACAATGTTACAGCCAAAGTATACCTTGCCGATACTTTAAGTCACGCAGATGGCCCTATCACTAAAACTGCTTATGGTTATAATTTCTATTATGCCGATAACGTGGCAATTGCCAATCAGTTTGTACCCACTAACATTGCACAGGCCGTTGTTACCCATCCTCAGGCTACAGATATCCCTAACTTGAAAGCTTTTTTAGGTACTTCTTATATCTTCGGTTTCAAATACGATGGTACATCGTTGGTAGGCAAAAACAATCCAATGTTTGTAAACTACCCGCTTCCGAACCTGAATTTTGTAAACCAGGCCTCTGTTGATACATTTAACTTCCGTCTTCAGGCAAGCTCACCTGCTATTGGCAAAGGTTATACAGGCTTTAGCGCTATTGCTAATGTTCCGGTTGATCCTAACTTTGGTTCAAGCGGCATCACCCCTCCGGGTAAAGATATCGGTTGCTACCAAACTGATGGTACCGGCAACCAACACTAATATTTATTAGTTAAATACAAATTACAGTATGACAACCCCATTTAATGTAAATAAAACAACAAAATACATTAAATGTGGGTTGTTTTGTTTTTTGATAATTGTTGCAACGGCCTGTAAAAAAACAGGCAGCAGTATTGCACCGGTAAAAAATACGGTGGCAACAACGCCGCCGGTTAGTCCGGTTGTATTCCCGTCTCCAACATACGATCCTGCATCGTTAGATACTACCAGGCTATTTAACGTGGTGCCGGTAACCAGTCATCTTTTCAGGACAGATCTTGTTGAGATATCAGGCGTTGCCGCGAGCAGGCTAACTCCAGGATTGCTATATATTCATAACGATAGCGGCAACCCAAACCAGGTTTACCTTACCAACGGAAGCGGTGCCGATAAAGGAACGCTCACCCTAACCCAGGAAAGCAACCGCGATTGGGAAGATATAGCTGTAGGACCTGGCCCGGTTGCTGGTAAAAGTTACGTATATGTTGCCGATATAGGCGATAACGATGCGAAGTATAAAACAATAATGATCTACCGTTTCCCCGAACCCGATTTAGCCGGAAAAACTTTGCCGGTTGCGTTGGATATAAATGATGTAGATAAAATAGAATTGAGGTATCCGGACGGCTCCCGCAACGCAGAGACACTGATGGTTGACCCCAGAACAAAAGATATTTATATTGTCAGTAAAGAGAATAACCTTTCAAAAATTTACCTGGCCAGGTACCCCCAAAGTACGGCTGCTATAACAACGTTAACTCCTGTTGTTAAGTTGCTGTTTAATAAAGCCACCGGCGGCGATATATCTCCCGACGGCACCGAAATTTTATTCAGGAGCAAGGAGGCTATATGGCATTGGAAGTTGTCGGCAGGCCTTTCCATAACTTCCGGGCTACTTACTAAACCGCAATATGCCCCATACTTTAATAACGAACCGCAAGGCGAAGGCGTATGTTTTGCTGCGGATGGCTCCGGGTATTATACAAACACCGAAGTAAGGGATTCCCCTGGTTCTTTTGCTACTATTTCTTTTTATAAAAGAAAATAGTCCCTACAGCCTCTGTTGCAAGCTCACTTTGATAATTGATTTAAAACTGATAAAATGAACTTTTCTAAAATTTTATTTATTGCAACTATTGCTATAAATACGTGTTGTTTAAATGTCTTTGGTCAAAAAAACATTTCCAATGATTTAAAAATCATATTCATCCGCCATGCCGAAAAACCCCTTAAAGGCGATAACCTTACCTGCGAGGGGTTAAACCGGTCATTAAAACTTCCGGCTGTAATAACCTCAAAGTTTGGCATCCCGGCGTATGTATTTGTGCCCTCACTTGGTTTGGGCGAGGCTACCAAACATGCCCGTATGTTTCAAACTATTGTGCCGCTTGCAGCTAAATACAACTTAACCATCAACAGCAGCCGTACCGAGAAAGATTCGTTGGGTATGGCGGCAGATATTAAAAGTCGTAACGGTGTTGTACTTGTTTCCTGGGAACACGGGGGGATCGCACCAATAGTAAGGGCGCTTGGCGTAAAAGAAAGTGGTTTAAAATGGCCGGATAACGATTATGACAGCATTTGGGTAATCACTTTTAATAATGGAGTTGCCGTTTTAACCAGGGATAAAGAAGGCATCGTTGCCGCAAAAGGTTGCGATTTTTAACGACAAATTGATAAGTTGCAGTCATGCAAAGATGCCTGATTGCAACTTGATTTAAACTTGCTATTACTCAAAACAACACTGTAGTGAACCCAAGGCTAACATTTAAGCTTTGCGGGTTAAGTAAATGATAATTGCTGTGGGGAGACAGGTAAAAGTACGAAGGTTCAAATACCAGGGCAAAATGTTCGGCAAGGTAGTATTCGGCTCCGGCGCTAAGTTTAAAAGATAAATGCCTACGACTTACCTGGTCGACCGCTATGGTCCCGGTTTTTAAATTTACCCTGTCATAGCTATTTATGCCAAGGCCGGGTTGTATTAATCCAAACAGCTTTATTGCACCCGCTTTACGGCGGTAGCCAACACCTATTGAAAAAATGGAGGAAGACAATTTTCCGGTATTAACATTGGTAGGAGAATTTAAATAAACTTCCTTGTAATGATTAGTTATTGCATCGTAATTAAACCTGTAAAATAGTGCATTACCTTCAACTGGCCTAAACTCAAGTGCGGTGGTAATCATCAGGCCGGCCTGCATATCCAGATCTGTTTTGACATTACCCAGTGGCTGACTTAAACCTATTGCGCCAGGGAAATAGAATTTAGACATAATGCTGTTACTTTGTCCATAACAAATATCACTATATCCAAAGGTTATCAGCAACAATAAAATACAGGCAATTATTAACGAGGATAACTTCATCGTGTTATGTTAATCGTGTAATGACAGATAATCTTTAGTCGAAAGTCTTAAGTTCCAAGTCAAAAAAATAAATTTAACTTTTGACTTAAAACTAAGTACTATTAACTAAACAACAGTTAGTGTTGAAACATAACTTACTGGATTATTTACGTTCCAGCTTTTGAAACGGGATTTTCAGTATATTTAAAAATACGCTGTTTTTTGAAGGCTCCAGGTGGGTATCTACCCCAAATACGGTTTTCTCTTTTTCAAGTTCGGCAAAGGTGCCAAACAAACGGTCCCAGATGCTTAAAACATCACCATAGTTACAATCGGTATAAGGTAATTGATAGTGGTGATGCACGTGGTGCAAATTAGGAGTAATAAAAACCAATCCCACTATTTTGTTAATGCGGTTTGGCAACCTGAGCGTGGTATGCGCAGATATATTTGAAAAGGTTTGTACGGTTTGCCTTAAAACCAATACCATTGCCACCGGCCCCAGCAAGAAAACCCAAAGCATCTGGAAACTGGTACGTACAAAAGTTTCGCCAGGATGTTCCCTTACCGTGGTTGACACATCAACTTTTAAATCGCTGTGATGAACAAGGTGGAATTTCCATAAAAAATCAAACTTGTGCATAATAACGTGATAAATATACTCGCACAGGTCCATCAGTATAAATAAACTGATGTAGTATACCCATGGGTTTTTATGAAAAGGCAAATAATTGATGAGGCCCCAATGGTGTTGGTTTACCCAGGCAGAAACAAGTAGTACAAGACTTATCATTGATAACTGCACAGGGAGTGCTGTTAAAATAAAAAGCAGGTTTACACGTGTGTGTTTGAATTTCTCGCCGGCAATACTATTTGTGAAAATTACTTCACTGCACCACAATAATGTAATAATGATGGCAAAATAAGCCAATTGTACGATATCCTGATTTTTAGCGATAAAGGATTGGGCCATTATTGAATATAGGTTGTTGAATTGTGAGTATTAACAAAAGCAATCAGAACTCTCTAAAGTTAACGTTTGTAACAAACATATATAAAAAATCTGAGTGAATGTTGAAGTATTGCTATATTGTTAAAGAATTTTTAACTTAATGTTGATTTTGGCAAATCGCTTTGGTTAAACTACTGTTGGCTTATTTATTAAGCTTAAACCGTACAATAACGCCATTTCGCCCCCGGTAGTATTTTCCTGTGATAAAGCTTAGTGTTAAGTTAATAGTACTAAGTCTTAAGTCACAAGCTCAATTTATCTTTTTGACTTAGAACTTTCGACTAAGGACTATCCTCATTGCATGATTAACATAACACTGGTAATTTATCGTAGGAATCCTGGATGTTAGCCAGTACAAAATATTCAATTTTTTGGATATATCTTGACTGGAACATCATTTGATTACTTGCATCGGGGTGCCAGCTGTTGGCATAGTAAGTTACTCTGCCCATTTGTATTTTGCCTGCGCCGCTAAAGCCGTTGGCCAGTTGGAGTTTAATTTGCTGAGTATGTTACAGTACCTGGCTGGGCAAAATCCAAAAAAGGTGATAAAATTAACAAGAGGATAAGTAAAGCTTTAACAAGAGGATAAGTAAAGTTTTAGGCCGCATAAAATTGATTTTACAGATGATATTACGCACAAGGCCATATTATAGGTTACAAATGTTTTTGCTGGTACCAAAACACGTTAAATTGCTATTACGGGGTAGCTGCTTGTGAGGACGCAAGCAACGGAAAAAAGTGTTTAACTACTCGCCATTCACAACTCACCATTCACAGCCTCACCACATATAAATAATTATCCATTCAAACAAAATTTGCGTTCGGCGTTTTAATTAATAAAAAATTATGTCATTTGATCAATACCACGAACCGGTAAATGAATTATCGGCCGAAACCCGCACCTTTGCAAGGATGATTGTTTCACTTACCGAGGAGGCCGAGGCCATTAACTGGTATGAGCAGCGGATAGCTGTAGAAACAGACAAGGACGCCAAAGCCATTATGCAAAATGCCCAACAGGAGGAGTTTAAACATTTTGGCATGGATTTGGAATTTTTGCTTCGTAAAAAGCCCGTTTGGCGCACTACGTTAAAAGCTATTTTATTTCAAAAAGGTGATATAGTTGAATTGGGCATCAAAGGCGAAGAGGCGGCAGAGGACTAAACTATTTTATCATGAGTAATGAACGAATAAAACTGGTGCAGGGTGATATTACCAAAATTAAAGCCGATGCAATTGTTAATGCCGCCAATACATCGCTATTGGGCGGCGGGGGTGTTGATGGCGCCATCCACCGGGCGGGTGGTAGGGCTATACTGGAAGAGTGTATCTAAATCCGTAACCGGCAGTGCGGCTGCAAAACCGGCGAAGCTGTAATTACTACTGGCGGCAATCTGCCTGCCAAATATGTGATCCACACGGTTGGGCCGGTTTATAATAATGGTGGTAAAGGCGAGGATGGATTGCTGGCTTCCGCCTATTTAAACAGTCTTAAACTGGCCGCCGAAAACCATGTGGAAACCATTGCTTTTCCTAATATCAGTACAGGGATTTACCATTTCCCCAAAATGAAAGCGGCAAGTATAGCCATAAAAACGGTACGGGATTTTCTGGCGGAAAATGAAAGCATCAAAGAGGTAGTTTTTGTTTGTTTTGATGACGAAAACTGTGGTATTTATAAGGGTTTGCTGTAACAATCTAAAATATCGTTTTTGGGTAATAAGGAGCATTATATCGAAAAGCATATGCCGGGTTAAAAAAAAGCGCCCATGCTATTTACCGATGATCCCTCAATTGTAATTAAGTTGAAGAATTATGAACGATTTAAATATCAAACACCGAATGTCCGATAACGAATAATGAAAGCAAACTTCGGTGTTGGATATTAAAAATTCATTATTCGATATTATTGGTATTTCTGTTTTGCTTAACTTAACTAATGGCATTGAACACTCCCCCTTCAGGGGGGCCGGGGGCATTGTAACAGCTTAGTGTAAGTTATACAATGTATTGCAATATTCTCCTATATTTGAAATATAAACCTCAATTCATCTACATGCGAAAAAAGTATCACCTGCCGCGCATTTGCATGGCAACGGCAGTGGCTGCCGGGCTCACCCTATCAGCATCGGCACAACAAAAAAATATATATCATAAAGGCTGGATAGATTTCAACAAAAATGGCAAAATGGATGTGTTTGAAGATCCGTCGCAAACCATTGATAAGCGCATAGCCGATTTGCTAAGCCAGATGACTATTGACGAAAAAACATGCCAAATGGCTACCCTATACGGCTATAAACGGGTACTCAAAGATGAAATGCCCGTCGCCAATTGGAAAAACGAGATCTGGAAAGATGGTATAGCCAATATAGATGAGGAACTGAACAACCTTACATCACATACTGACGATGCACCTACGCAATATTCATTCCCTTTTAGTAAACACGCATCAGCAATTAATACCATCCAAAAATGGTTTGTGGAACAAACCCGCATGGGTATTCCGGTTGATTTTACCAACGAAGGTATTCATGGCCTAAACCATGACAGGGCCACACCTTTGCCGGCACCAATAGGCATTGGCAGCACTTTCGACAAGCAGCTGGTACGCCAGGCAGGCCAAACCGTAGGCCGCGAAGCCAAAGCTTTGGGCTATACCAACGTGTATGCCCCCATACTTGACCCGGCCCGCGACCAGCGCTGGGGCCGTGTGGTAGAGTGTTACGGCGAAGACCCTTTTCATATCGCCGAAATGGGCAAACAAATGGTTTTGGGTATACAAGAAGAAGGGGTTGCATCAACCCTTAAGCACTTCGCGGTATACAGCGTGCCCAAAGGCGGCCGCGATGGTGCGGCACGTACCGATCCGCATGTGGCACCAAGGGAAATGCACCAGATTTATTTGTATCCTTTTCGACGGGTTATACAGGAAGCGCATCCTATGGGCGTAATGAGCAGTTATAATGATTGGGATGGCGTGCCTGTTACAGGTAGCTATTACTTTTTAACACAATTGCTACGGCAGCAATTTGGCTTTAACGGCTACGTGGTGAGCGATAGCGAAGCGGTTGAATACCTTTATTCTAAGCATCACGTAGCAGCCGATTATAAAGAAGCCGTTAGGCAGGCGGTTGAGGCAGGCCTTAACGTGCGCACCAACTTTACCATGCCGCAAACCTTTATTTTGCCATTACGCGAGTTGATTAATGAAAATAAGATTTCGATGAAGATGATAGACTCGCGGGTGGGGGATGTATTGCGCGTAAAATTCCGCCTGGGTTTGTTTGATAGCCCTTATATTAAAGATCCGAAGGCTGCCGATAAAATTGTACATACAGCCGATGATGCCGCCATGTCGCTAAAAATGAACCGCGAATCGATGGTGTTGTTAAAAAATGAGGGAGGTTTGCTGCCTTTGGATAAAAAGAAATATCCCAGGATATTGGTTACCGGCCCGCTTGCTAAAGAAACCAATTATGCCATCAGCCGCTACGGTCCGTCGCATAACCCGGTTACCAGTGTGTACGAGGGGCTGGTTAATTATATGGGTAACGATGGCGTAATCGTATACGCCAAAGGTTGCGATATGACAGATGCCACCTGGCCCGAGAGCGAGATTATTGAAACGCCGCTTACCCACCAGGAACAAATTGAAATTGATAACGCCGTAAACCAGGCCAAAAATGTGGATGTGGTGATAGCTGTTGTGGGCGAAGATGTGGATAGGGTAGGCGAAAGCCTGTCGCGCACCGGCTTAAACCTTCCCGGCAGGCAATTAAAGCTGATACAGGCATTGCAGGCTACCGGCAAACCTGTGGTTATGGTGATGATAAACGGGCAACCGCTTACCATTAACTGGGAGAATAAATACGTACCGGCCATCTTAGAAGCCTGGTTCCCGAGCGTGCAAAGCGGGCAGGTAATAACCGAAACACTGTTTGGAGATAATAATCCAGGCGGTAAGTTGCCAATCACTTTCCCCAAAACAACTGGGCAAATTGAATTTAACTTTCCATTTAAGCCCAATGCCCAGGCAGGGCAGGGCGGCCAAAACAGTTGGGGCAAAACCAGCGTAAACGGTGCCTTATATCCTTTTGGGTACGGCTTAAGCTATACCACATTTGAATACAGTAACCTGGTAGTATCGCCTGAGCAGGAGAATTCTCAGGGTGATGTGCAGGTAAGCGTTGATGTAACCAACACAGGCGCCCGCGCAGGCGACGATGTGGTACAACTATACCTGAAAGACGAAGTAAGCAGCGTAACTACCTACGAGTATGATCTGCGCGGTTTTGAACGTGTAAACCTGAAGCCCGGCGAAAAAAAGACGGTGCAGTTTGCCCTGCACCCCGATGATCTGGCCCTGCTGGATAAAAATATGAACTGGACGGTTGAACCGGGCAAGTTTATGGTGATGATAGGCAGTTCATCCGAAGATATTAAGCTGAAAAAGGGGTTTGAGGTGCAATGATATAAACACTGAAATATACCGGCCCCAAAATAAAATGAAAGGTTTGCGAAGTTTAATAATCGCAAACCTTTTTTGTAATATTGATATATGATTGAAGATTTATACCTGGACGATTCATGGATCTCGCTTGAGTTTTCGACAGATGAAGGATTGCCTGTTTTGGTGAAATTCAGGCCTTACCTGCAGAATTTTATTGATACCGGTTTTTATAACCAGCGAATGGATGTGATATGGTCATATAATTCGCCCAATGAAACTTTGCTGCCACATGAAACAGAGCTTGACCTTATGGAACAGGTTGAGGAAGCGCTTGCCGATATTTTGGAAGAGGATAACCAAACCATCCTGGCGTTTTCATTTACCGGCGAAAACGAACGATGGTGAGCATGGTATACTGCTGATGTTGATATAGCAGGCGAACGTTTAAACGCGGCGTTGGCAGGCTTTGATGAATTACCCATTAGTATTACCGCCAATACCGACCCGGATTGGGACGAGTATAACGGCGTACTGGAAGATTTTGCTAAATAATAATAACTGAATTTTAAATTGCCGCTATGCCGACACATATCAATAAAATCAGGTTTGATGCGCTGGTTATTATCATATCATTGCTTATAAGCAGCACCTATATTTTAGATAGAGTGGCGCTGTTTTTTTTAAGGGCCTATTTGCGTAACCACTATGATTCACATTTCATGACAAAAAATAAGACGCAGGCAGATGTAACCGGAATTGCTTATTGGGGATTGTTTATAGAAAGCTATTACCTTATTGTGTTCCATTTATTGGTACTAACAGCTGTATTGCTGGTTTTTTTTCACAAGCAATTAAAATTGTATAAACGCGAACTGCTTTGGGCCTATATTATAATTGTAGGTTGCGATATAGGGTATTTTGCCTTAGCAAGATTGTTTGTTAAATATTAAAAAACGTATCATGAGCAACAAAATTAAGTTAGATACTGTTGCTTTTATATCAAACCTTTACTTCTTCAATCCTCAAAAACACCCCCATAATGTAGATATGCTGGATGTGGAAGCGGAATACAAAAAATACTTTGCCAGATAGTCCAGTTAATCTTACACTAAGAATTTTCAAAACAACAAGTCCCGGCGACGTAACCTGCGAACTTTTATACAGGCCCAACGTTTTAATGATGACACCATTGTTTACAGAACATTTAAACCGGTGATCCATGCAAATCACAGGGAAATCGCGTTTAAAGTTGATAAGATTTATTTCGCGCAAAGACGCAGAGACGCAAAGTGATTTGCTTATTTTTGCTTTGCGGCTTAGCGACTTTGCGCGAAAAATCCAATAACTTGATATCATTGATGCCTGTATAGCACAATATAGTTGATCATGAAATCTTAAACGCGATTTGCCTGCTGCAAATCACATCGATTAATTTATTTATTATCAATTCATTACTTTTACCCAATTAACAAGACCGTTAAAAACCGTAATAAATACAGTTGTTATATTGTACTTTATTTATAATTTTATAAACTTTAATTACTTAGGCATAGCCTTTTAAAAACTTTAACTCTTATATTGTTGAATGGAACTCGAAAATAAAGGTGTGAAGGGCAGTCAGCTCAAAAATATGATCATCAAAAGGCTTTATTTTAATAAAGCGATGTCATGTGCCGGACTGAGCGACTTGTTTGATAAAAGCATTCCGTCAATAGCCAAGGCCATCAATGAACTGATGCATGAAGGCTTCGTGGTTGAGCATGGGTACGCTCCTTCAAGCGGTGGCCGCCGCCCGCTCATGTATTCTGTTAAGGCCAACGCTATGTATATATTGGCCGTAGCGCTCGATCAGCTTACCGCGCGCATCCAACTGTTCGATTTGCAAAACAGCCCTGTGGCCGATATGCTTACTTTTGAGCTTAAACTACTCAACAATCCCAATGCGCTAACTATACTTACCAACCAGATTAATAGTTATATCAAAACATCGGGTGTAGCCAAAGGCAAAATTGCGGGTATCGGTATCGGTATGCCGGGCTTCATCAATGTAACCCAGGGAATTAATTATACTTATCTTGATGCCAACGGCAGCCTTACCGCTTACCTAACCGAGCATACCGGCATTACCACCTATATTGATAACGATTCGAGCCTGATAGCGCTTGCCGAGCAAAAGTTTGGTATTGCCAAGGCACAAACCGAAGTAATGGTAATTAACCTGGGCTGGGGTATTGGTTTAGGGATGATTGTGAACGGGAAATTGTTCCGCGGACATAACGGTTTTGCCGGTGAGTTAAGCCATATCCCACTTTCCGAAGATGGCTCATTGTGCGAGTGTGGCAAACGTGGTTGCCTGGAGGCTGAAGCATCAATGCTGGTAGTAGCCCGCAAAGCCATTGAAGGTATTCAGCAAGGCCGTATAACCAGTTTAAAACACAATACTAACGATCACTCTAAACTCATGGGCGATGCCCTGCTGGATGCCGCAAACAATGGCGACCAGTTTGCTATAGAGTTACTATCAGATGCCGGCTACAAAATAGGGAAGGCCCTGGCTATCCTTATCCATATCATGAACCCGGCTATTATCGTACTGAGTGGCCGCGGGGCAAAAGTGGCCAAAATATTAATGGCGCCCATACAACAGGCCTTGCACAAATACTGTATACCGCGTTTATCTGCCGGTACCGAATTGCTGGTGTCAGAACTTGGCTTTGATGCCGAACTGATTGGCGCCGCAGTATTGGTGATGGAAAACTTTGATAAAACGGTAAAGGCAAAGGTGGCGAAAGCAACGAAAACTATCATGTGAATTTAATTTGAGAATTTGAAAATGGGCCAACTTGCCAAAGATATCATTTTCAGATCCTCAAATAATTCTACAAAAATTGCCAAATAACTGTGTTTTCATATCCTAAAATAGCTTTCAACTACTGCTTATTATTTGCCTATTATTTGTTACCTTGTTATATTTGGCTTCGGGTTTAGCTATCCACGGCTAAATAGAAGGTCGGCATAACTTGCAGCATTAATTATAATATACCATCAAATCCTTTTCAGTTAATCGATTTATTACCGAAATAAATCGATTAACTTTTGGCCATCCTTTATATAATTTGATATATTCCCCTATATTTGAAATAACTAATATAAACGGGTGAAAAAGAAATTATCTATTGTTGATATCGCGAACGCGTTAAACGTATCAAAAACTACTATATCATTTATTTTAAACGGCCGTGCCCAGGAAAAACGTATAGGTGCCGATTTGGTTGAAAAAGTGATGAAGTATGTGGCCGAAGTAGGGTATAAGCCAAATTCGCTGGCCAAAAGTTTACGAACAGGTAAGTCAAATACCATCGGATTAATGGTAGAAGATATCTCCAATCCATTTTTCGCTAACATAGCGCGTTTAATTGAAGATCGCGCTTATAAAAACGGCTACAAGATCATTTACTGCAGCACTGATAACGATACGGGGAAAACTCAGGATCTGATCAATATGTTTAGAGACAGGCACGTGGATGGCTATATAATTGCACCGCCGGAGGGTATTGAAGAAGATATCGAATCGCTTATTAAAGATGGTATGCCGGTAGTGTTGTTTGACAGGCACCTGCCCAATATAGATGCCGACTATATAGAGGTAAATAACGTTTTAAGCACCTATAACGCCACCCGGCATTTTATTGATCAGGGTTTTAAAAACATCGCGTTTGTAACATTCGCCTCGCACCAAACCCAAATGGTTGATAGAGTGAAAGGATACCAGGACGCTATTAAAAGCGAAGGGCTGAAGCCTACCCTTAAAGAGATAGTGTTTAACCAAAATGAAGAACTTATCATGAATCCCCTGCGCAATTTTATAAAGGAAAATCCAGAACTTGACGCCATCCTTTTTGGTACCAACCATGTTGGTACCTGTGGGCTAAAGATAATGCAGGAACTGGGTAAAAAAGCCCCAACCGATTTGGCCATCATTTCATTTGACGATCACGATGTATTTGAACTGCATTCGCCCCCGATAACGGCCATAGCGCAACCTATTGAAGAAATAGCCGACAATGTAATTAGCGTTTTGCTGGAGAAACTCAATGGTCAATCTGCGGATGATAAGGCGCAAGGCATTATTTTGAAAACAGATTTCAAGATCAGGAATTCGTCGCTGAAAGTTTCCCCGCTGATTGTAAAATAGATAATACGTTTTTGAACCTGCCAGCAACTGTAGCCCATACTTCTGTAAGCAGCCGGGTACACGTTTTTTTTAAAGTGCTGGACAAGTATTTTCAATCCCGGTAAATTATTTACAGCTTTTTGATGAGGTAACTAAAGGTATCTGCTTATTTAATGTACTCCCTTATAAATAAGGAAATAAAAACGATATTTTAACCAGTTAGCGAAATATCGCCACATCATATATTACTGCGTCTTTTTAGTTTGTTGATTTTTAGCAACTTATAATTGGGTGTGGATTTTGTAGTTTTGGTATAACAAATTACCTCCAGTTTTTTTTCGGATTGTTGAGGTCAATTCGTAACTTGAACGGAGATTGGCGACAATACTCACACTACCATGTTGAAAAAACTACTGTTGATCCTATTATTGGCTGCGGGCTCCCTTGCATGTAATGCACAAATAACCAGTAGCACACGCGCAGATAAAACTCAAATGACCGGTGATAGCATTACCATAAGTGCACACCCCGAATATGATAATGTAAGCGGGATTCACCGCTGGCTGTTTGGCGAAAATTTTCGTAAAGACTGGGCCCAGCCGGTTAAGCTACCTATCATCCGGTTATCAAAATTTAAAGGGGGGCTTTTTCCGTTGAAACAGGGTGGCGGGTTAGAATCTAAATCGCTGCGGCTGGAAGATAAAGAGGGTAAAGAGTGGGTGCTTCGCAGTGTAGAAAAAGCGCCGGATAAACTACTGCCAGAAAATTTGCACGGAACTTTTGCGGTTGATTGGGTAGGTGATGAGTTTAGCGGCCAGCACCCTTACTCGGCGCTAATTGTGCCACCATTGGCCGATGCGGCTCATGTGCCGCATGCCAACCCCATAATAGGTGTTGTGGCAGATGATGTTGCTTTGGGTCAGTACAGCAAAGTTTTTACCGGGTTGGTATGTCTTTTGGAAGAACGTGAGCCTGCCGGGCCATCAGACAATACCCTTAAAATGGAGCGTGCCCTCAACAAAAGTTATGACAGCAGGATAGATGGCGAAATGTTTTTGCGTGCCCGGATGCTCGACCTGCTGATAGGCGACTGGGACCGTCATGAAGATCAATGGCGATGGGCAGGCGACATCGATGGTAAACAAAAAGCGTATTTACCGGTGCCGCGCGATAGGGACCAGGTGTTTCACGTTAACCAGGGTTTGTTGCCATCTGTTGCCGCATTACCGTGGATAGACCCGGTTTTAGGGAATTTTACTGCCGATATCCCCAACGTAAAGTATTCGATATTTAAAACAAAATTTTTGAACGCAGTACCCGATGTGCAGTTTACCTATGCCCAATGGATGAGTATTGTTAATGATTTTGTAAAATCCGAAACAGATGAGGTTTTAGAAGCCAGCCTTAAACTGCTACCCAAAGAAAATTACCGCCTCAGGCATGCAGAACTGCTGGCGATATTAAAAAAACGCCGGGATAACATTCCGGCAGCCATGACCCAATACTTTTATTTTGTAAACAGGATTGTTGATATTCACACATCCAATAAAGATGAACTGCTTACTGTTACCGGAGGCCGTGATAAAACCCTGCGGGTAAAAATAGATAAGCTTGACAAAAGCGACGATGTTAAAGGATCATTTATGGATATAACATATGATCCGGGCATCACTAAAGAAATCAGGATTTATGTTTCGGGAGGGGATGATCATATTGTAGTAGATAACCGCACATCGCCTATAAAATTAAGGTTTGTTGATAGTACCGGCCATAAAACTTACGATATCAAAAACACGGTAGGTATCATACCTGTTTATGGTTCAAAAGATAGTATTACTTTCACCGGCAAAGCCAATCGTTTAAGCAACCGTTTGTCGGCCGATACCAATGCCACAAGGTTTAGGCCAACTAATTTATATAACGTTTGGATGCCGCTGGCAACAGCCGCCATTAATGCCGATGATGGTTTTCTGTTGGGGCTGGGTTTTAAGTATACAGGGTATGATGGTTTCCGCAAGTTGCCTTATGCTATCCGGCAACAATTGATGATTAGCCACGCATTTGCCACCAACGCCTTTAGGGCTAATTATAGCGGCGAATGGGCGCAGGTAGTTGGTAAAGCCGATTTTATCCTGAAAGCCAATATCCTGGCCCCCGACAATACCACTAACTTTTTTGGCCGGGGAAATGAAACCGTATTGGTTAAAAGCGAGGGATATCGCAGATATTACAGGGCAAGGTTTAATACCCTGGAATTTGACGCCGCCTTGCGCTGGCAAACCGGGAAAGGAAGCTTTTTAAGCGCAGGCCCGTCCGCTCAGTTTTATCACTATAGTCCCAACGATAACACAGGCAGATTTATTTCGCAACCGGCGCTCATCAACTCCTATGATAGCGCCAGCGTAAATAAAAACAAAGTTCACCTGGGTTTGATGCTGAATTTTACAAGCAATAAACGCAATAACAACGTATTGCCATTTAAGGGGTACTATTTTGAAGTTACTTTAGCAGGTTATGAGGGGCTTAATACCTATTCCAAAGCCTTTGTTCAAATTAAGCCCGAGTTTATCTATTACCAGCCGCTGGATGCTAAAGGAAACATCGTACTATCCGATCGCGTAGGCGGCGGCATCAGCTTTGGCAAACCGGCGTTTTATCAATCCATGTTCCTGGGCGGCCAGGGAAACCTGTTGGGATACCTGCAAAACAGGTTTGCTGGCCAAAATATGTTTTTCAATAACCTGCAGGGCCGGATAAAAATTGCCGATATAGCCAGTTACATCCTACCAGGCCAGTTGGGTATCACCGGTTTTTACGATACCGGCCGGGTATGGGTTAGCGGCGAACATTCAGATAAATGGCACACAGGTGCAGGAGGGGGCCTCTATTTTGCACCGGCCAGCCTAACTGTATTGCAACTGCTTGCAGGCCACTCCGAAGAAGGCTGGTACCCTTATATATCGCTAAATTTTAGGTTGTAGGTATATCGGCCGTTGCGATGTGTTTTAATTTAGAGGGATTAACTGGTTGAATTACTGAGTTGTAAAATTTTACCACTACCCATGACATGTTTCATTTTTTGCCATCCTGAGTGGTAAAATTCCGCGAAATTCTGAAGGGGAAATGACATACTAAAGAGCGTTGTCACCCTGAGCCTGTCGAAGGGTCGCGCGGAGAGGCCTTTGCCCGCTATGGTTCGACAAGCTCACCATGACAGCCCTTTTTACGATGTCATGCCTCCCTCAGGATATCGCCAAATTTCATCACTTAGGACCACAAAAAGCAATATATCAGAAGCCGTTTTTTAGTAAGAATTTTGATAAACTATACTTACTTGTTTTAAGTAATATAATCCATCGCATTCAACAGTTTATCCATTTTTTGAGCTGCTGGCATCAGATAAATTTACCGTTCTGAAAACTACATTGTAAACCACCGCTCAAATTTAAAAATGTTATCAACAAACCTGATCTCTTGTTTTAAGACTGCTTTTGCCATAATCTTCGTGATGTTGTTGTGCAGCAATTTAAATGCACAATCAAATTTTGTTTACCTCAGCAGCTCAAATACGCAGCAGTGGAAGGTAAAGCCGCAGGCCGATGTAAACGATGCGGATAAGCTAAAAGCAACGGGTTACAACACAGATAGCTGGGTACAGGCCATAGTTCCGGGAACCACGTTTGCATCATACGTGGCCGCCGGTTTAGAAAAAGACCCCAACTTTGGCGATAACATTTATAAAGCCGACCGCACAAAATACGATTGTAACTTTTGGTACCGCACCGAATTTAAGGTACCGGCCAATTATTCCCAAAAGAATATCTGGCTAAACTTTAAAGGCGTAAACCGCAAAGCCGACATTTACCTTAACGGCGCCTTGTTGGGCAGCCTGGATGGTTTTATGATGCGCGGGAAGTTTGATATCACATCACTTGTAAAAGGCCGCGATAAAAATGTGCTGGCGGTATTGGTTTACCTGCCCGTGCAACCGCTGGCCAATGTAGGCAGCCCCAATTATGTATCAAGCGCCGGCTGGGATTGGATGCCTTATGTACCAGGCTTAAATTCGGGCATTACAGATAATGTTTACCTGAGCAATACCGGCGATATCACCATAAAAGATCCCTGGATTCAAAGCAGCCTGCCAACCAATGCCCGCGCTGATATAGCCGTTTCGGCCGAGTTGAAAAATAATAGCCTAACCTCGCAGGCAGCAATCATCAAAGGTGTTATCACGCCGGGCAATATTGAATTTTCAAAAAAGGTTTATGTAAATGGAAATAGCAGCGCCAACATTAGGCTGGATAAAAGGGACTTTGAGCAACTGATGATCAACAGCCCCAAACTATGGTGGCCAAATGGCTACGGCGAACCAAACCTATACAATTGCAAGCTAAGCGTATCTGTTGGCGACGAGGTGTCGGATGTTCAGAATATCAAATTTGGCATCAAAAGATATAGCTATGATACCATTGGCCACGTGTTGCATGTGGCTATTAACGGGGTAAAAGTATTTATAAAAGGCGGCGACTGGGGAATGTCGGAATATATGCTACGCTGCCGTGGGGCCGAATACGATACCAGGGTTAGGCTACACAAGGAGATGAACTTTAACATGATCCGCAATTGGATTGGCTCGGTAACCGACGAGGAGTTTTACGATGCCTGCGATAAATACGGTATTATGGTATGGGACGATTTTTGGCTGAACGCCAACGAAAACCTGCCTGCCGATATCAATGTTTTTAATGCTAACGCGATAGAAAAAATAAAACGTTTCCGTAACCATCCCTCGATAGCCGTATGGTGTGCCGAAAATGAAGGCTGGCCAATGGCGCCGCTCAATAACTGGCTTAAGGAGGACCTGGCAACTTTTGACGGGGGCGAACGCCACTACCAACCCAACTCGCATGCCGAAAACCTGACCGGTAGCGGGCCCTGGGCCAACAAAGATCCCCGGTACTATTTTACAGCCTATCCAACCGGTTTAGGTGGCAATAAAGGTTGGGGCTTACGTTCTGAACTGGGCACCGCCGTGTTCACCAATTTCGACAGCTTTAAAAAATTTATGCCTGCGGATAAATGGTGGCCGCGTAACGAAATGTGGAACCAGCACTTTTTTGGTCCGCTGGCATTTAATGCCGGGCCCGATTATTATGACGAAAGTGTAAGTAATTACGGTGTGCCCAAAGGAATTGAAGATTATTGCCGCAAAGCACAGTTTGTAAACATCGAAACCAACAAGGCCATGTTTGAGGGCTGGCAGGATGCCATGGGCGAAGATGCCTCGGGCCTGATGACCTGGATGAGCCAATCGGCCTATCCATCAATGGTATGGCAAACCTATGATTACTATTATGACCTTACGGGCGCTTTCTGGGGAGCAAAAAAAGCCTGCGAACCATTACATATCCAATGGAACCCGCTAACCAATGCCATCAAAATCATCAACACCACACGTGCCGATGCAAACGGCTTAACCGCCTCGGCAGATGTATATAACCTGGATGGCTCCTTGGTGAAACAATACAGTATCAGCAAAACGGCCGATGCGCCTGCCAACAGTGCGGGGCAGGTGTTCGATCTTAAATTTAATCCTTACAAGGCCGATCTGGCTAAAAATAAACCCGTTTTTGCCTCATCATCAACCAATGGTAACGCATCTGACGTTAACGACGGTAAAAGCGACACCCGCTGGGCCAGCAGCTACAATGACGGCGAATGGATCACTATCGATTTGGGTAAAGATGAAGTAATTAACGGCGTCGGCCTTACCTGGGAAGATGCCTATGCCAAAGCGTTCAAAATTCAAACATCAAATGATAATCGCACCTGGCACGACGTTTATAGCACCGCTGATGGTCGCCAGGGAACACAAAAGATCACCTTTCCCGAAGTAACGGCCAGGTATGTACGGATGCAAGGGGTAGAACGGGCGACTTACTGGGGTTATTCCTTATTCAATTTTGAAGTTTACCAGGGCGATGTAGCCAGCGAAGGCTTATCAGCAGTACATTTTATCAAACTGAAACTGACGGATAAAAATGGCAAACTGGTGTCTGATAACTTTTACTGGCGCGGCAACAAACGCCGGGATTATACGGCGCTGAACACCCTGCCAAAAGTGAATTTGAAAGTGACCTATAAAACCGTTAAAGCCGACGGTAAATATTATATCACTGCCCAGGTAACCAATCCCGCATCGTCAAAAGCGGTAGCCTTTGGTATTAGGGTACAGGCGCTGAAAGCATCAAATAGTGAGCAAATTTTACCGGTGATAGTAAACGATAACTATTTTACACTATTAAAAGGCGAAACCAGGGAAGTAAGCATCGAATTTGATGCGGAGGTGCTGGGGAGTGATAGTGTTAAATTGATAGCTGATGCTTATAACAATAATATTCAGCAGTAATTGTTTGGGGATGTTATATGCTAAGCCCGCATAAAATACACTTAGCATATGGAGTGCTGAAACAAGTTACCCATAACGTATCCTATTTTCCTATCATCCTGAGGTACGAAGGATCTATCAGCCGTGCATGACCGATAGAAAAGTTCGAGAATAGATCCTTCGTACCTTAGGATGACATGTTTTTTTAGAGGTGCGTCGGCCTGTCACCCTGAGCCTGTCGAAGGGTCGCGCGGAGAGGCCTTTGCCCATTATGCTTCGACAGGCTCAGCATGACAAGTTGAAAAACTGAAGTCATCCTGAACTTGTTTCAGGATCCCACAGGACAGGTGACCCGCATGAAGTACACTTAGCATGTGGGATGCTGAAACAAGTTTAGCATGACATTGGGGATTAAATCGTTGTCATTTCCCCTTCAGAATTTCGCGAAATTTTACAACTCAGGATGACATGTTTTTTTAGAGGTGCGTGGGCCTGTCACCCTGAGCCTGTCGAAGGGTCGCGCGGAGAGGCCTTTGCCCACTATGCTTCGACAGGCTCAGCATGACAACGCTCTTTAGTATGTCATTTTCCCTTCAGAGTTACGCGAAATTTTACCACTCAGCATGACAAAGTCTGTATAGAGGCATTCCCCCTCAATTTCAGAACAACCTACTTCACTTCCGTCCCAAAAAACTTTAACCCCAATATTCCGCTCATAATCAGTGTCATAAAAAACACCTCCATCCATGATAGTTTCTGGTGAAAGATGGCCATTTCGGCAATTTTGATCAGTACAAGGGTGATAGCCGTCCATACGGCATAGGCAACGGCAGTAGGAACAAGCTTGATGGCCAGCGAGAAGAAATAGATATTCCCGATCCCAAACAGCACATAGCCGGCAAAGGGCAGCCAAACCGGCAAGCCGTATTGTAAGCTTAAAGCCGAATGCCAGCGCAGGGCTTTCAAATCGCTGAATTTCATGAACTTGAGCGAAAATGTCCAGGCAGCTTCAAATGCTGCGGCTATGATAAGATAGATCCAGGCCAATGTTAGTTTTGTTGTATGAGGTTATCTTCGGTGGATACTTGTTTTATAGGTAGTGGCGTTGGTTGTAAATCAATTACAGGATCATTGTATTTAGCTGGCAGCCTTTTTTTAAGCCAGCTAATTGCCCTCGGGCGAAGGGTATAATACCATTTAAACCAGGGATATTTTAACAGTTTTTGCTCATCAAAACGCTTTACGCTGAAGGCATGCTGTAAAAAGTAATCCTTCGGATAATCATAATAAAGCCCCCAATTTTCGGGATTGTTGCCCGGGGCGTGGCCAGGATCATAAGCGGTACCAAAAAGGTAATCCCAAACAGATAGTTTGGTAGCGAAATTGGCATGGAAAACTTCCTGGTAATTGGCATGGTGCCATAAATGTAATTCGGGCGTGTTAAAGATATACTTCAGCCTGCCCAATTTTACCTTGATATTGGCATGGATAAACATGCCGTACATGGCATCTATCAGCGCCTTGATTGGTACTACCATGGGGTTTGCCCCCAGCAATATGATAGGGGCAAACTCAATAGTTTGGTTAATCACAATCTCCATAAAATGCGACCGTGATCCGGCTAAAAAATCAACCTCTTTACCAGAATGGTGTGCCTCATGAATCCTCCAAAATACATTGTTGGAGTGCTGGAAACGGTGGAACAGGTAGATATACAAATCATGTGTCATCACAAAAAATAATACTTGAACCGCCAGCGGCCAGCTGCCAACAGCACTCCAATCCGATAGATTGAAATGCTGTTGCAACGGCGCAATGATATAGCTGAATATCAGGATCTTCAAAAAAAAGCTTTGAATCAAAGTATACCAAACCAAATCAACCCAAAATCCTTCTCTAAAAAACGGCAGACCTTTACGGTAAGGCGAAATCCGTTCCCAGGCGATAATGAAAACCACCCAGCAGGCAAGGATAATGGTGGTTATGGTATATACTTTGTCCAGGGGCATTATTTATACCAATGGTTTTTCTTTATACTCATCGCTGATGTTAACCCTTAATCTTTTCATAGGGGCCAGCTCAGATTCATAAACTCTTTTTTCGCCATCGCCGGTTGCAGTTTCCACATCGCGGATATCGCGTACCAGGCGTTGCAGGCCTTGCGGCTCAACAGATGCTGCATGGTCTGATCCCCACATAGCCCTGTCAAGCGTAAAGTGGCGTTCAACAAAAGTTGCACCTAATGAAACTGCAGCAACAGTAGTAGCCAAACCAGTTTCGTGGCCTGAATAACCGATAGGAATACCCGGATATTTGTCCTCCAAAGTCTGGATCATTTTGAGATTTAGCTCCTGTGGGCTGCAAGGGTAGGCCGAGGTTGAGTGGGCGATGAATAACGGGTAATTTTCGTCAAAGGCGTTCACAAAGTTCATGGTGGCCTCAATTTCTTTCATGGTCGACATGCCTGTTGATAACATAAGCGGCTTGCCCGTTTCCAGAATGCGCTGGATCAGGTCGAAATCAGTTAATGATGCCGATGCCAGTTTGTATAAAATGGTATCAAAGCGCTCCATAAAATCAACTGATGGAACGTCCCAGGCCGATACAAACCAATCGATTCCCAGCTTTTTGCAATAATGGTCGATAGTAGCGTATTCGGCTATTCCGAATTCGGTTTTACGTTTGTAATCGATGTAAGTAATGCGGCCCCATGGGGTATCGCGCATAATTTCCCATTGGTCTTTAGGTACGCAAATTTCGGGGGTGCGTTTCTGGAATTTAACAGCATCGGCTTTGGCGGCAACCGCCTCGTCAATCAGCCTTTTGCAGGTTTCCAATGAGCCGTTGTGGTTAATACCAATTTCGGCAATAATATAGCTTGGCTGACCTTTACCAATAACGCGGCCGTTTTGCAGGGTTATTGTTCCCTTGCGGTTGCCGGCTGATAAAGCAGCATTGCCTTTGGCATCAATAATAAATTCTGCAACCTCGCGGAAACAGCCTTCGCCGCCATTTAGGGTGCTTACAAAATCGGCTTTTGTTTTTATCAAAGGCAAAGCATCGGCAGGGCAGGCGGTCAAGCCAGCCAGTTTCATTACTTCCAGGTCGTTATAGTCATCGCCAATGTAGGCAACTTCGTTTAATGACAGGTTTAAACGGCTGCAAATCTCTTTTAAAACAGCAACTTTATCTTTAATTCCTGTGTGCAATTCAACTATCTGCAGTTTGGCAGCCCTTTTTATTAGGGAAGGGGAGTGCTCGCCGGAGATGATGCCGGTATCTACGCCTGCAAATTTTCGCAGTCGTTCCACACCCATGCCATCGCGCATGTTGAATTTTTTAAGCAGTTCGCCATCGGTGTTGTAATAAACACCGGCATCAGTTAGTACGCCATCGTTGTCGGTTAGCAAAAGTTTGATGCCTGCCGCTTTTTGTTTTAAAATTTCATTCATGTTTTATGTGTGAATTAAATTGCTGTCCATCCTCCATCAACTACCAGGTTTGCACCAGTCATGTAAGCCGAGGCCTCGCTGGCCAGGAATATAAGCGCGCCCTGGTAATCAGATGCTTTGGCCATACGGCCCAATAAAGTTTTTGCTGAATAATTGCCTATAAAATCTTCGGTTTGTCCGTTCTCGACGCCGCCCGGCGATAATGTATTTACCCTTACAGCTGTATGCCCCCAGTAAGCGGCCAAAAAGCGGGTAAAGTTGATAATAGCCCCCTTGGTTACCGGGTAAGCCGCCGATTTATAAAATGTCTGCTCGCCGGCGGCGTTACGGTAAATAGTTTGATCGGGCCCTACCATGCCATAGGTGCTGGCAATATTGATGATACTGCCACTGCCTTGTAAGGCCATATGTGTACCCAATATCTGTGAGCTTAAAAATACCCCGGTTACGTTTACATTTAGTGACCGCTGAAAAGCTTCCAACGGATAATTTTCAAATGCCGAAAGCTCCTTGGCCATTGCCGGGTCTTCAAATTTATCGTTGATGGCCGCGTTGTTCACCAGGATATCCAGTCCGTCGTATTTGTTCAATATGATATTGAGTGCATCAACCAATGATTGTTTGCTGGTTACATCTAAACCTATCCCAATATGGTTTTGGCCTAAATGCTGCGCAAAGGTTTGCGCGGCTTCGGCATCAATATCGGCCACTACCACATTGGCGCCGGCAGCTGCCAGCGCTTCGCAATGTTTTTTGCCTATAAGGCCAAGTGCACCTGTTACTATAGCCGTTTTTTGATTTAATAAAAAAAGGTTCATCATTTAACCGGCTATAACGTTTTTAGGTTTAATGTTATAGTTGCTCACCTTGCGGAAAACAGCTTCCAATACTTCGCCTTTTAAGTAATTTTTGATATTGCCGCTTTCGATGGCTTCTTTTACCAGGGGCAATACATCGCGGTATGCTAACAAAATGTAGTCGATATCTTCGGAGGTATGGCTGTAACACATATTATGGAAGCCCGCCCAAAGCACACCGCGTTTTATCATTTCCTGTTGCATCAGGGTTTTAACCTCTAAGGCATTACCTGCTTCGGGGGTAAAAGTTACCATGCTGCGGCAGTTAAAGCCTACGCAGCGGGTGTATTTATCCATGCCGGTTTCAATTGCTGCAAGGTTGTAACCGTCTTTTAATAATGCACCGTGTACATCTAAATAAAGCGGCACGTTTTTATTGCGCAACTCGTTAATAGTTGCTATACAGGCTGCCAATGATAAAGCCTCGCCGCCAAAGGTGGTGTAGCTAAATACTTCGGAATTAAATAGTTCCATTACATCGGCACGGCCGGTCAATAAGGCTATGGGCATTCCGTTGGCACAGGCTTTTGAAAACACGGCCAGGTCGGCCTTAACGTCAAAATATTCCTGTGCGCCACCAACAGCCACACGGAAACCCGTCCACATTTCGTCAAATATTAACAGTGTACCATTGGCTTTGCATACTTCGGCCAGTTGCTGTAAGTATCCGGGCTTGGGGGCTTCAAAAATAAAGGGCTCCAATATTACGGCCGCGACGGTTTCGTCCAAAGCAGCCTTTACCGATTCAATGTCGTTAAATTCAAAAGTGTAGGTTAAATCCTGTATGGCATCTGGTACGCCCGCGTTGCGGCTGGTTATGCCGATATACCAATCGTGCCAACCGTGGTAGCCACAGCAAAATATTTTATCGCGGCCTGTAAAGGCGCGGGCCACGCGTACAGCTGCCGAACATACATCGGCACCGGTTTTGCTAATTTTAACTGCCTCGGCATTAGGGACTACCTGTTGTACCAGTTCGCTCAATTCAACCTCTAAGGGGTGCATTAATGAAAAGGTAATGCCATCTTCCAGCTGCCTGCGGATAGCTTCGTCAACGGCAGGGTAGGCGTAACCCAACGAGATAGGGCCTATAGCCGAATTAAGATCGATATACTCGTTGCCATCCGCATCCCATACGTGCGATCCTTTGCCTTTTACAATGTATTTAGGGGCCACGCCATTGGTAAACTGGCCAGGGCCTTTAGCCAGGGTTTGTGTAACCGGTTTTTGTACCTTTAAAGCACGCTGATATATGCTATCAGATTGGCTGATATCAGGGAAATTATTGTCGAGCGCTATTTTATTAGCCATAATGCTGTTTTTTATTCTGAAAATTCAGGTGTTAAAATCTCTGGTTGGTGGTGGGCAGTTTTATAGCCCAAAATCTGTTCGGCAATTTGCTTGCCTGTAAAGCCTTCGTGCTGCAAAACATCGGGCAGTAATGCTGGCCTGAACCATTTATTGTTCAGGGCGATGGGCAGCACTTTTGCAGTAGTCTGGTGTTTTAATAATACTTCGGCCACAATGCTGTACAAGCCGCCGGTTACAAAATGATCTTCAAGCGTAACCACCAGGCTACTTTGGGCGCAGGCTTGCAGTATAGCCTGCTCATCAACCGGTTTAAGGCTGCGCATGTTTACCAACCCTACAGAAAGGCCTTCACTACGCAACATATCAACCGTAATAAGCGCCTGTTCAAATAATAAGCCGTAGGTTAATATGGTTACGTCGCTGCCCCGGGCTATCACCTCGGCTTTGCCTAAAACAAAGGGCGCGTGATTATACCAGGTTTTACGGGTGTTGATACGGGTATAAGCGGGGTGTTCGCTGTTCCATATCTGCGGCAGCATTTTTACCAGGTCATCCTCATCAGCCGGGGCAAATACGGTTACATTGGGAATGCCGCGCATAATCGAAATATCTTCGATAGCCTGGTGGGTAGGGCCGTTACCGTCGGATAAAAGGCCGGGAATAAAACCACTCAGCTTAACCGGGAGGTTAGGAATGCCCAGGTCGGTACGTACAAATTCAAAGGCGCGCATGGTTAAAAACGCAGCAAGGGCATGTACCACCGGGATGCGGCCACGCAAGGCCAAACCGGCAGCGGCACCTACCATGGTTTGCTCGGTAATGCCGGTATCAATAAAGCGTTTGCCCAATATGCCGGGCAGGTTACGTACCAGGGCGCGGTTTTCGGCAGTCATCACAATGATCTGCTCATTGGCAAGGGCTGTTTCTGTTAATAATTCTTCGTAGGTCATATTTATCTCACTACTAAAGTTTCTGATGTTAATAAGGTGTTTTGATCGCCGTGCAGTTCAAGCAATAGCTGGGTAATTTCATCTGCAGAAAAATTGCAAAACCAGCGGTCGGCCCGTTCTTCAATGCTGGGCAATCCTTTGCCGCGTATGGTATCGGCAATCACTACGTTTAGTTTTCCTTCTTCAAAAGGATAGGTGCTAAAAGCGTGGTGCAAATCAGTAAAGTTATGCCCGTCTATACGTTTTACAGTGGCGCCAAAGGCCCTGAATTTATCGGCAAGTGGTTCAAGCGGAATCAGGTCTTCGGTGCGTACATTGGCCTGGAATTGGTTACGGTCGATCACGAAAATCAAATTATCCAGTTTATAGGCATTGGCTACCAATACGGCCTCCCAGCAGCTGCCTTCGTTTAATTCGCCATCACCTAAAATGCATACTACCTTGTTGGTGCCTCCACTTATTTTAAGATCAAGCGCAACACCGATAGCTACTGAAGGCAAATGACCTAACGAACCGGAATGAAACTCGATACCCGGAATATGCGTATTGGGGTGCCAGTAAATATGATCGTTAATAGAAAGGTGGTTTTTAAGCCGGTCCTTATCCAACAAACCCAGCTCGGCAAAGGTGCCATACAGGGCAGGCACATCATGCCCTTTGGACAGGAACAGGTAATCCCTATCGGGATGGTTAAGATTATCTTTGTTGATATTTAAAAAACGGGTATATAAGTAAACTATCAAATCAACGGCCGACAGCGATGCTCCTGTAAAGCATCCGCCATCTGTCGACATGCGCACAATGTGTTCGCGCACGTTTAAGGCGATAGCCGTTAACTCCTGCTCGTTGATGTTTGGGTTGTTATGCTTCACTTTGTTCAAATTGTTGTGAGTTTTCTTTAGGTGCTTTTTTGGTTTGATCGGGTAAAATGGTTTGCAGCTCATCAAGGTGGTGGCGGTACCAGTTTACGCCCGCGTACTGTGTGTTGATCTGTATTATTTCGGGCTTGCCGTTAAGCAGGTTAAGAATATCCTGGCAGGAAAACTGGTGGCAAATAGGATATAGTTCACTATATACTTTTTCAATAAAATAATAATCCTCAGGGTAATCAATGGTAAACCTGTGCGACATGGAATAATCCAAACCTGTTTTCCAGCTTACATTGCCAATGCTAAAAATGAGCGGGTTTTCCCAGATGTAGGGTGTGGTATGCTCCAGTTCAAGCGGGCGGCCGGCGTTTTCCCAGGCTTGTTTAAGGCAGGCCATGGTCATTACCTCCACATCATTGCCATCGGGCCAGGTGGCCGGATGCAGGTTGCTTACATAATCGTATTTGCCGCGGTTGGCAAAAAAATATTCCAATACCTGGTCTATAATGCGTGGGTCTATCAGTGGGCAATCAGAAGGGATCTTCAGAACAATGTCGGCCTTAAACTGGCGTGCGGCCTGGTAGTGCCTGTCCAGTAAATTGCCCAGGCTGCCGCGGTAGCTGGGGATATTCATATCCAAAGCTTCGGTTACTATAATATCATCCTCCTGGTTCTCTGAGGTAGCAATGATGATATCGGCCTTGTGCTGCATCATTTGCAGCCGTTCAATCATGCGGGCCAAAAGGCTTTTGCCCAATATGGGCAGCATTACTTTGCCCGGCAGGCGGCTTGATGCCATGCGGGCCTGTACTATAATTACAATTTTTTCTGTCATGGTATTTATATTAATTACCAGTTGGCTATCAGTTGGTTGGTTAATTCTGGCTGCTGCCCGCTAACCAGGTGTTTGTAAATGGTCAGCTGTGGGTCGAAACTTTTTTTATTTCCCTTGTGGTTTAAGTATTCGCGGCAAAGCGCAGCAATTGTTTTGGCCGATGCTCCTTCATTTTGTAAAGGTGCAAGCTCCTGCAGTTCATTGATATCAAACCAGGAATGTACTTTTTTGCCCAGCGCTATGCCGGTGTACACCACTGTGGAGTACTGTGTTATCAATTCGCAGCAATTGGCTATCATATGGGCCGTATTACCTTCTTTATAGATCATGGTACCTGCCGGGGCATGTTTAAGGATCTCTCTTTCGGCCTTGGCAAAATTCTCATTAGGATGAAGTTTGAAAAGCAGGGGTCTGCCCGCTGCTATTTTAACTGCTTTTTTGATAAATGCTACCCTGTTCTCTATCCGGAAGGTTTCGCGCATATCCGTTGTAGCTACCATCACATAATTGTGGTGCGGGAAATCGTTACTTAAATGCTGCTGCTGGTTATCATAATTAGGCATGCCGGTTACTATGATCTTGTTAATCTCGGTGCCTTTATCAGCAAACTGCTGTTTGTAACCTTCAGATGCCGCGCAATAAACATCGCATATATTGGATGCGCCGTTTAGCGATGTATTGCCGCACATGGTTGATGGCAGCCGCAGGGTACGTACAATTTTGCTCCAGGTGGTATAGCGGTCTATCATGCCTTCCTGCACCCAAATGGTTTTAAATTGACGCATCCGCCTGGGCACAATCATATCTGTGCAATACACTATTAGGTCGTACTCATTTTTTTTTGCCCTAAAATCAATCTGCAATGAGTTTTGATATAAATATCTTTCGGCTTTTAGCCGGAACTTGCGCGATAGCACAGTGCCTGTAAATATTGGGGTGTTATTGAGCAGGTAGTTTAAGAGTGCATTATCTGTAAATAGCTGACTAAACCAGCAATCAAATTCGGGCAACTCATTTGCAATCTGGTGCATTTGGGTTGTTTGGTTAATTGAACCGGTAATGAATAATATCTTCTTCATTCCTTTACCTTCAATTATCGGTGTAGTTAAACTCAAGGGTTAAATGCTTTACTTGTTTATTTAAACTATAAAGCTTTGCTGGTGTCTGGCTTTATAATTTGTTAAAAGTAATCGCGCTACTTTTAGATAAAGCGAAGCCAGTGTTATGAAATTATTAAGAGGTGTTTTTTGGGATGTGTATTTATTAACAATTGAAGTGGAGAGTCAAGATATTAGAGTCAAGAATCAAGAAAGAAAAAAAGGAAAGGCTTATTGCAATTAGTTTAACGAAGAAACAACTTGTAAATTAATAGTATTAATGTTTTGTCTTAACTCTTGATTCTTCTTTTTAATCAACTTTTGCATAGCTTTTGGGGCCTGTTTGCAAAAAGTTTTTAAGCTCAACCAACCTATCGGTATTAATGAGGTCTACACCGCAGTTCAGTAATTCGCGCCACACCATTTCGTTCTCGGGCGAGGCCCAGAGCCTTACTTTTTTGCCAAACCGGTGTGCCAGTAACACGTACATGCGCAGACGCTGCCTTTCAAAGGGCGAAAAATTGCCTTTACCATCCCATTTTAACAGATGAGAGTATTTGCAGCTTGCAGTTTGGTATAAATTTCTTGAAACGGTATCCTGCCTTACCTGCATCAGGTCTTCATCAATGAAAGCCATCCTGCTTTTTTGAGCTTTAATGAGGTCGTATGGCCGGTGACCGGTAATTACAACGGTTACTTGCCGCTGGGTGTAAATGCCGTTATCGTAACCAGATAGAATAGATTTATACTTTTCAAGCAAAAGCTGCAGGGTTTGATATGTTTTAGCGCCATCTGATTTTATGTCTATCATCAGCGTTAACGGATAAGTAGGGCATTTGACCTCTTTATTATTGCCGTTGATGCAATCCATTAGTGGTGCCAGGTAAAGGCGTTCAAGTGTTTTTTGTTTTTTTAAAAAAGGGAAAATGTGGGCTACAATTAGTTTATTGTTCCTTAAATATACGTCGGCCTCGATATTTGTAAAGCCGTTATCCAGAGCATCATACAAAGGCCGTTTGTGCCAGTAATCATTGTGGGCAAAACCATTAGATGGTGTGGGATTTTGGGGGTAGGCGTTATGTCCGAAAAATATCAGCAGGCTCAGGAACAATAGCTTAAGGTGCTTAGGGCAAAAAATTGCTGTTCGCATCGATAATTTTTTTGTTTCCCCAAATGTAGCTGTCCAATGTTGCATAAATGTTACCTTATTATGATGATAGTTTTTTATAGCGACAAGGGTTTAATACTGGGTATTTATACGGCTATGATGGACGTATTGTTATTAACGGTTAATAAATTTTCTTATTTACTTCATAAATTATTCATGCTTCCCGCTATTATAATTGGTAGTAATAGGGTAAAAAGTGTTTTCATTTAATGCGAATTGGCACCGAAAAGAAAAAAATAACAAACAGAGGCAACGAATTTGCAAAAGTGGCAGTAATACATGTAAATGATTATTTACTAAAACACGTAAAATGAAAGTTCTATCAAAATTAATAGCCGTTTCAATTGTTGCCTCAGCTATATTTTTTAACACAAACGCGCAGGCACAAACAGTTGCAGCTAAACATTTCACATTTAGCCTGGGTGCCGAAACAGGTTTGCCAACCGGTGTTGCCCGGCTGGGTACAAACTTTGTGCTTGGTGCAACCGGCCAGTTTCAATATGGTATTACCAATAATTTTGCGGTAACATTTGCCGCGGGCGGCTATCACTTTTTTCCGAAAAAGAACCCAACTACCGGCGAAAGATATGGCAGCTATGGCGAAATTCCGCTTAAAATAGGGGTTAAACAGTTTTTTATACCTAATGTATATGTTGGTGTTGAAGGCGGTTTGGCCTGGGAAAAATTAGAAGATGGCCAAGGATGGGCGCCCTTTCACAGGCGCGACCTGGCCGGACGAATAGGGTACGCAAACAAACACTGGGACCTGAGTGCGCGGTATGAGGATTTTTACATGAAGGATTATCACACAGGCCTGGTGGCTTTGCGTTTAGCTTATGGCTTTGGGTTGTAAAGGGGGCTCAAAGCTTGAGGCTAAACTAAAAGGGGCGCGATTTTTTTCGCTCTCCTTTTTTTTAATGTTGGTATTTAAAGTTTCTCTATTTCTTCAGCAGAAAGTTTGGTGAACTTTGAGATTTGAGCAAATGGTAAGCCGTCTTTTTTCATTTCACGGGCAATACGTGAGGGCTTCGCCGTTTACCTAATTCTACATAGGTATAACCCAGTTTATCGTAAAAAAATTCACCGGTATAGGCAAATATCATGCTGATAACTGTTTGCCGGGCTATCTTCTAATGTAAAATCTTCTAACAAGGCTATTAAATATACTTCGGCAATCTTGTAGCCCCAGGCGCTCCGCCTGCCTTTTGGCGCCTTGTCGCTTATGAGGCGACTGGTGTAAAATAAAGCCCTTTCTTTAAAATATCCTTGTTTTGCCCGTTGTACCTCAATAATAAAACGTTTGCCGTTATCTCCCGTACAAAGCAGATTAAATATGGCCGAGCCTTCGTCTTTTAAATCGCCGGGGTGTTCGTTTTTATTGTAAACCAAATCAACAATATGTTTACGCCCCTGAATACTTCATTTAAAAAAGCGGAAGGTAAGTCTTTATTGGGTTCACTGCCGAAGATTTTTTTAAAGGCGAAATCAACTAAAGGATCGATGTATCTCCCGGTAACAGGCGGCTTATTGTTTGGCATAGTCAAATATAAATGTTTATTCCATATTCAACTCTGCAACAAATGTAGCCCGTACAAAACAAAAGAAGCCACGCTATAACTGAATATAACGTGGCGCTTTTGCTGCGTACCTGCTATTTACCCCTTAGTAACGGGAACCGTTAAACTGATGGTTAGTTCATCCGGCGATCCGTTGCGGGTGATGTTAAAATCTTTGGGTTTTACTTTAAAACTGCCTTTAAATACGCCCTCGTTGCCTTTATCATCAAAAGTAAAGTGAATGGTAACAGGTTTGGTAACGCCCTTCATATTCAGGTTACCTACGGCCTGGTACGCGTTGCCGCTTTTGCTAACTGTGGTTGAGGTAAAGGTGATGGTGGGATGATTGTCGGCATCCAGCGCATCTTTGGCGTGGTTGTTTTTGATAAAGAAGCCGGTAGCAATACTTTCCACATCAATAGAAGCCGAGATTTTTGATTGCCCGGGATCGGCTTTGTCAAATTGGATATTGGCCTTTAGCGTTTCAAATTTTCCGCTGATACGGCCGCCCTCAAATCTCACTTCATAAGGGCTTTTAACTTTATAAGTAGTAAGCGATAGGGCAAATGCCGAAAGGCTGATGACCAGCAGAATGACTAACGAATACGTGATCTTTTTCATATTATTTCCTTTTTACATTAATAGATGCCCTGTTTGTTTATGAAAGGCCTCTGTATGAAAACGAACGTATGTGTTAAGAGGTTGCCTTATTGTGTCCTATTCTGAAAAAGTTTACCCTTGGCTTGAATAATACTGCATTTGGTTTTCCCAAGCGAACCATAAAATTTAACTTCCAAACTGTGTTAAATGGTGGTTTACATGTTTATAAAACATGTTGTTCCATTCCTCAATTTTTAAAGGCCCAAAGGAATGCGACATTTTTCCGTCGAACTCCTTTTCGCCCAGCAGCTGCGTTTTTTGGATGTACCCAATCAGCCTGGCTTTTTCGGCCTCAAAATCCCTTTCGGTGGTGATGATAAAGGCCGGGGCAGTGGGCCCATTATGTTTGTAGGGCACTTCGCTTACTACTTTGTTTTTTACCAGCAGCTTCAGGATCAGCTTCATAAAGCCGTTCGGTTTAGGGTGTTTTTCCTGCTCGTAAACCATTTCGTACGATACACAACAATGTGCAAGCATTTGCGATACTTTCATTTTACCCCATTGTGGGGTGGTGGTTGGCGTAAGGTTATTAATCCTTTTGATAATACCATCGGAAACGGGGTGCGAAAAAATATTTGGTAAGGCCATAATGGGTTGTTTTATATTTATTTAATGAATTTTAAGCTATGACGATGCCGTATCTCCATATGGGGCAAAAGGTAAAACTTTTTTATCGGGAATTGAGGAATAAATACTAACAGGAAAAATGGATATGAGGTTTATGCTCCGGCATTCACTTGCTTGCCATATTTTTCCAGCATTCCAATAATCTCGGTGAGCTTCATAGGTTTGCTCAGATAATCGTCCATGCCGGCTTGAATGCATGCTTCTTTGTCTTCTACCATGGCATTGGCTGTCATAGCAATAATAATTGGCTGAATGGTCATGTTTTTCCTGATGTAACGGGTTGCTTCCAGCCCGTCCATTTCGGGCATCTGGATGTCCATCAGGATAACGTGGTATTGCTTAGTTGCCAACGCATCAACGGCTTCCCTGCCGTTTACAGCAATGTCGGGCTGATAGCCCATTTTATTGAGTATCTGTTTGGCTACCTTTTGGTTTATCGCATTGTCTTCGGCTATCAAAATAGTTAACGGGTATTTAATAGCCAGTTCTTTCGACAAGGCGTCCTTTGGAGGTTTTTGATTGGCCGTAACAATTTTATCGCTCCTTAACTGATCGATAATGTGTTTAAGCAATATATTGTGCTTGGCCGGCTTGGTTAATATTACGTTAAACTGGTCAAACTCGCGTTTGGTTTGCTTATCAATAGAGCTTAGTAAAATCAGGGGCAGGGAAGGATGCGTTGCTTTTATATTAAGTGCCAGTTGGGCGCCGTCCATCTGCGGCATGTACATATCTGTAATTACAAGTTCAATTTGGTTGTTGGCCGCTAAAATGGCTAAAGCCTCATCGCCGGATTGAGCTATTAAAGGAGCAAATTTCCAATGCTTTAGCTGGGTTTCCATAATATTGCGATTGGTGGCATTGTCATCAACCACCAATATCTGCTTATTTTCCAGGTTGGCAGTATCCTGGTTAAAATTGCCTGAATTGGTTTTTATACCAACACTGGTTTTTATATAAAAGCTAAATGTGGTGCCATGTGCAACCTGGCTGGTTACTTTAATTTGGCCGCCCATCAAATGAATCAGCTTTTCGCTGATAACCAAACCAAGCCCCGTGCCGCCATATTTGCGCGTTGTGCTTGAATCTACCTGCGAAAATGCTTTAAAAAGTCGCGACAATTTATCTTCAGGTATCCCGATGCCGGTATCGCGAACGGTAAACGACAGGTTGAAATCGTCATCATCGCCCGAAAGTCTGTCTACATTAATAAATATTTCGCCTTCGGTGGTAAACTTAACGGCGTTACCTACCAGGTTTATCAGTACCTGTCTCAGGCGCATCGAATCGGCAATGATATGTTCCGGCACACCAAGCTCAATCTGATAAATGAGGTCGATGTTTAATTTTGATGCTTTATCGGCAAAAAGGTCAAGCACGCTTTCTACGCAATCCCTGATGTTAAAGTCATGCTCTTCGAGCTCCATGTTGCCCGATTCGATCTTGGAAAAATCAAGGATATCGTTAATTACCGTTAACAGGGCGTCGCCGGAGTGTTTAATGGTTTCAGTGTATTCGGCCTGCTCGGCGGTAAGGTCGGTATTCGCCAATAAAGTTGCCATTCCTATCACGCCGTTCATTGGCGTACGAATTTCATGGCTCATGGTAGCCAAAAATATACTTTTGGCTTTGTTGGCATTTTCAGCTTCTTCGCGGGCTTTTTCTGCTGCCTCGCGCGATCTTCTTTCTTCTATGGTAAGTTGAGTTATACTTTCTGTACGCTCTTTTACCTGCATTTCAAGATACTCTTTTTGTCGCCTTACCGCTCGCATGCGGTATTTGAAAAAGCCATAAATTAAGCCGGCAAAAGTCAAAACCGCAAGGGTATCAAACCACCAGGTAAGCCAGAAAGGCGGTATAATAGTTATTTGAAGCGGAGTTGTTACCGGCGACCATAAACCCTGGCTATTGCGGTATTTTAACCGCACATGGTAAGTGCCTGGCGCAAGGTTAGTATATAAGGCTGTATTGTGGCTGCCTATATAATTCCATTCTGTGTCAAAACCATCTAAATAATAAGCATACTGCTTTCTGTCGCTCGAGGCATAATCAAGGGCAGCAAATTCGAAAGAGAACACAGATTGTTTATAGGATAATGTAAGGTTGCGGGTATCGGTAATGTCATTTTTTAATGGCGACGGATCCTGGGCATTTGTGGCTATGGTAAGTGGTTTGTTAAACAATTGGAAGGATGTGATCACCAGGGGCGCAAACCCGGCTTGTTTTAACACCTTACCGGGCGAAAAAGAGTTAAAGCCGTTAATGCCGCCAAAATAAAGGGTTTTATCGCTGGTTTTTAGGGCCGAATGAGGCTTGTATTCGTCGCCTTGCAGGCCGTCTTCAGTAGTGTAGTTGTAAAAGATTTTGGTTTCAGGGTCAAATTTGGATAGTCCTCCGTTGCTGCTGATCCAGAGCTTGCCGGAATCGTCGGCCCTTATGGCATAAATAATATTGCTGGGTAAACCATCTTTTTTTGTAAATGTAGTAAAGTGTTTGCTTGAAGGGTCAAAAAGGTTTAAGCCCGAAAGTGTAGCAAGCCAAAGCATGCCCTTATTGTCTTCAAAAATATCGGTTACACCATTGTTGCTGATGCTGTTTGTTTTTTGGTCATGAACAAATCGTGTAAAAGTGTTTGTCTGGTTGTTAAAAAGGTTCAACCCTCCATCAGAAGTGCCTATCCATATATTGCCCTTTTTGTCTTCAAATATTACATAAGGCCTGGGGCTGCTTATCCCTTTTGGGTCGTTTACGTTAAAACGGTAATGGGTAAATATTTTGGTGTTGTGGTCGTAGCAGTCTAATCCATCGTTAAAAGTGGCCAACCAGGTCTTTCGGTCGCGGGCATGTAATACGTAATAAATATTGTTGCCGCCAATTCCTTGTGGCTTGGCATCGTTGTGCCTGTAATTGGTAAAAATATTTTTTTTAGCATCAAATACGCTCAGTCCATCGCCCCAGGTACCTATCCAAAGGTTGCCTTCCCAATCGGGTTTTACGGTAAGTATGTAATTGCCCGTTATACTGTTTTTTCCATCGGCCGCTTGTTTGTAGTGGCTAAACATTTTACTTACAGGGTCAAACTTATTTAAGCCGCCGCCATCGGTGGCAATCCAAATTTTATGGTCTTTATCTTCGGCAAGGTCAAGTACATAATTATTTAAAAGGCTTTCGGGATGGCTATTATGCCGGTACAAGGTAAATCTCGATGTTGTTTTTTTTGACAGGTTGATACCCCCTCCAAAGGCGCCAACCCACATATTGCCGGTACGGTCGCGGCAAATGCCGTATACCGAATTGCCATTTATACTATTGTTGTCTACCTCGTCGTGTTCATAAGCGGTAAATTTTCCTGTTTGGTTATTTAATACACAAAGGCCGCCGTTTTCGGTGCCCACCCATAGGTTGCCATCCGCATCGCTGTTTAAAGCATAAATAGTATTGGATGAAATGCCGCCTGGGTGGGTTTTGTCCTGCACAAAACGTTTAAAAGTTTTATTGATACTATCAAACAAAAAAAGGCCATCGCCCTGGCTTCCGAGCCATAAGTTATGAAATTTATCTTCAAATATGCAAGGGACAATTTTACCCAGCCCGGTTTTTGTTGCAGGATCGTAATAGGCGAAATGGCTAAAATTGTTTGTTTTAGGATTATATAGGTTTAATCCTCCGCCACCTGTTCCCACCCAGATGCGTTGTTCCGAATCTTTGTAAACCGTGCGTATATTATTCTCGCTCAAACTACCTGCATCCTTATCACTGTGCTGAAAATGGTAAAAAGTATTGTTTTTTAAGTTGTAGCGGTCGAGCCCGCTATTCTGGGTTGCAATCCAAAGGTTGCCATTGTCAAAAAGCAGGCGGTTAATGATATTATCATGAATGCTTTTTGGGTTGTTATTGTCATGCTCATATCTTATGAAACGGCCGGTTGAGCGCTGGTACATATTTAAGCCGCCTTGTGTTGCCAGCCACATATTGCCATTATAGTCTTCGGCAATATCAGTTACCGTATTGTTGCTTAGCGAGGTACTGTCCTTATCATCATACCTGTAAGTAATAAAGCGATAACCATCATACCTGTTAAGGCCGTTTCGGGTAGCAATCCACATAAAACCCCGGCTATCCTGAAAAATGCAGTTTACATTTATTTGCGATAATCCTTCGGTTGTACCTACATGCAAAAATTTAAGGCTTTCGTTTTGGGCATAGCTGTTAAACGGAATTATGATGCAACTTAGTAATAAAGTGCGGATAATATGTTTAAGTTTTTGGCATTGCCTGTACATAGACGGTTCTTAATATGTTGTGTTGAACTAAGAAAGTAGCACTGGGGTAACGGGCTTACAAATAAAGTTTGTATACGTGGGTGTTGGTGATTGGTTGCCTCAAAGTTTAAAACCTTTGAAAATTTAAAGGCGATTTAGCAGCGCAACCGGTACAAGATAGTCATTTAATATGGTAGCAAGATTGCCGGCGAAAAAAAGCTTGAGACCCGCCCGCGTCTGATTATGTATATAGCAATGGTTTGGATAAATGAATATGTGCAGTATATGAATGCTACAAACAGCTGTGCGAGGGTTTAAAGCAAATAATATAAATATTTAGATATTAAATTCTATATTTAAAAATAAAATAAACCATATTATGATTTTCAATTTTATATCAAAAAGCGGCAAATTCTGGCATAATTGCAGTTTTACATGGCGTATGATAAACTATCTTTTAAGCTATCGGTCAGTTTTTTAGCAATTTTATTATTTATTTTAGTGATAAAATACCTGAAACTCTGCGTCTCGAAAAAGTAAATCCCGAAATAGCGGGAAAAGAAATGTAAAAAAAAAACATCAAACAATTATATTTTAATTTGTTGTAACTGAATGGACTATAAACAAAATACCAATGTGCTCATCATCGATGATGATACGGTTAATAATTTTATTGTAGAAACCCTGATTAAAAAGGTAGTTAAGGACGCCGATATCCTTGTGTGTTTAAACGGGCAGGAAGCCATAGAAAAATTGCTAAATATAAAACAAGGCCTGGGAAAATTACCGCGGTTTATATTTTTAGATATTATGATGCCGGTGATGGACGGCTGGCAATTTCTTGACGAATACCGCCGCTTAAATATTGACGACGGAAACCACAGTGAAATTATCATGATATCTTCGTCGCTTTTCAGGAAGGATATTGACCGCGCTGTGGGGCATGCTATTGTAAAACAATACATTCACAAGCCACTTAATATGGAATTGATAAAAAGAATATTAAAGGCAGGTCATCACGTTAACTGATAATAATTTGCCGCATCAACTTTTGTATGTAATAATTTATCGGGCAACAGTTAATATCTATGACAGAATTGCTGAACTTTGATAAATTTTATTTTGAATATGAGCCTGGAGCTGAAAAACTTTATCAATAACTATGTAAAGCTGGATGATGCCGAACTGGATGACATTGTTGGTCGTTTTAAAAAAAGGCAGGTGGGCAAAAATGAGTTTCTGTTAAAGGAGGGCGATATTTGCAGCGACCTTGTTTTTGTTCAGGAGGGATGCTTGCGGTTGTTTTACCTTACCGGTGATGTAGAGATATCCGTATGGTTTGCATTTAAAAACTCATCGGCTATTGATATTTATAGTTTTATTAGTGAAAAGGCCTCCGTTTATTTTTTACAGGCAATTGAGGATAGCGAGGTGATGTATCTGCCTAAGGCCGAATTGTTGAAGCTATATCAAATACATCCTAAAACGCAGGAAATGATGCGTAACTTTTGGGAAGATGCCGTGCTTAATCTTATAGACAGGTTTACCGCGTTGCAAAGGGACTCGGCAGAGGAGCGTTACCTTCAGCTGTTATCAAAACCCCCGTACCTTCAAAAAATTCCGCAAAAATACCTGGCTTCCTTTATAGGTGTTACTCCAACATCGCTAAGCCGTATCCGTAAAAATATCAGGTAACGGCTTTTTCCCAATATTGTTTTTATCATAAGTTTCTGTTAAAGCAGCCAATAAAAGTTCAATGTTGATGGGCTTAGACAGGTAACCGTCCATTCCGGCGGTAAAGCAATTGTCCTTATCCTCACTAAAAGCGTTAGCTGTAAGAGCAATTATAACGGGTTTAGCGCCATATTTTTTCCTGATAAGCTTTGCAGCCTCAAGCCCATCAATATTGGGCATTTGGATATCCATTAAAATAATATCGTATTTCTTATTGCCCAATTTTTCCAGTACTTCCAGGCCATCGTTTGCCAGATCGGGCTGGTAGCCTAATTTATTTAACATTCTCATAATTAGCTTTTGGTTCATCTGATTGTCTTCGGCAATAAGCATTGTAAAAGGGTATGTCAGCGCAAAAGTGTCTGTTAGCAGGCTCTGTTTTTGTTCAATAACCGGGGCGCTTTCTTTTCTTAGTTCGGCCTCTATAACATTATAAAAATGTTGCTGTTTAATAGGTTTTGTAAGTACCGAACTAAATAAATGCTGATGCGTTTTTGTGTACCCGGTACCAACCGGACTTAGTAATACGATAGGAATAGCACAACGCGACGCTTTTATTTGGGTGCCTAATGCAATGCCGTCCATATCCGGCATCTGCATATCGGTTATAATCAGGTCAATATCCTTTTCTGTCGATAGCACTTTTAATGCTTCCCGGCCCGATGAAACAGCAATAGTGTTGATTTTCCATTTTTCCAGTTGCATTTTTAATATCCTTAAATTGGTTCTATTATCGTCTACAACAAGAACTTTTTTTCCTTCGATAATTTTATTGTTGATTAATTGTGTGTTTAAAGGCAATGCAACCCCTTTTTTGCACTTTATATCAAATGTAAAAGTACTGCCAGCCCCCCTTTCACTTTGTACAACTATATTGCCCCCCATTAATTTAACCAGTCGTTCGCTAATGACCAGGCCAAGCCCGCTGCCTCCATATTTGCGGGTTATAGATGAATCTATCTGGTTAAATGCTTTAAATAAATTGCAAAGCTGATCTTCGGCAATACCTATACCTGTATCACTCACCGCAAAGTTTAACTGTAATTGATGTGCTGATATTTTACCCTGCGTTATATGCAGAAACACTTCGCCTTTATGGGTAAATTTGGCAGCGTTGCCAACTACATTTACCAGTATTTGCCGTAATCGTAATCCATCTGCAATAATGTTAACAGGTATTTCATCATCAATTTCGTAAACCAGATCTATACCGGCGCTTGCTGTTTTTGAAGCAAAAAGGTCAAATACATCTTCTATGCATTTTCGCAAATCAAGGCCATATGGATCCAGCTCAAGATTGCCCGATTCGATCTTGGAAAAATCCAGGATATCGTTTATAACTGTTAATAACGATTCGCCGCTGCAAAGGATGGCGTTGGCATATTCTTTTTGCTCATCATTAAGCTCCGTGTCGGATAGTAATGAAGTCATGCCCAATACCCCGTTCATCGGGGTGCGTATTTCATGGCTCATGGCTGCCAGAAACGTACTTTTGGCCAGGTTTGCCTTTTCGGCTTCTTTTCGCGCTTGCTGCTCCTTTTTCCGTTGTTTTATAAGCTCGTCTGATTGTAGCTGCAGTTCTTCATTTAAGATGGTTAGGTCATGCGCCTGCCTGCTTATCTGGGCTGTGCGGTCATTTACTTGTTGTTCAAGTGCGCGTTTTTGTTTGTCAAAAAATTTAACCCTCAGTTTGTAGCCTATATATGCACAACCCCAAATAAACAAAGTGATTAAAGTTCGAAACCACCATGTTTTCCAAAGCGGCGGGGTTATAATTACCTTAACCGATGCGGGTTTAATGCTCCAAACGCCATCGTTATTGGCGGCTTTCACCCAAAAAGTATAGGTGCCCGGGTCAAGGTTGGTGTAGGTAACGCTACGTTTGTTTTCAATATACTGCCAGCCGGGGTCAAAACCATCCAGTTTATAGGCATATTTATTTTGTTGGGGGGCGGTGTAATCCAATGCTGCAAACTCAAAAGTAAATACCGATTGCGTGTGGTTTAACGTTATTTGCTTTGTAGATAAAATGCTTTGTTTTAGCGGGGAGTTTGTACTTTGTACGCTAACAGGTTTGTTAAATAAATTAAAGCCCGTTATTCTTACAACCGGAACGTTATTATTAAAACTCAGCTTTGTTGGATCAATTATGTTAAAACCGTTTATGCTGCCAACAGCAATTCGCCCATCGGCAAGCCTGGCCCCGCTGGAGAAACTGGACTCCAGGCTTTTTAGCCCGTTATATTCGCCAAAATTTCTGAATGTTTTGCTAACCGGGTCAAGCCGGGTGATACCCTTTAATGTGGTAAGCCATAAAAAACCTTTGCTATCGGCGGTTATATAATTTACCGTATTATTTATCAGGCCGTTATCTTCGGTGTACGCGGTTATCTTTTTTGTTTTAAAATTATAACAATTCAATCCTCCTTCCATCGTGCCTATCCACATATGCCCGTTATCTTCATAAAAATAACTTATCAGGTTACTGGTAAGCTTGCTGTTTTCAGTGTTCAGCCTTGAAAAATTGCCCGTAGCCGGATCATAAATACTTATCCCGTTTGAGTAGCCGCCTATCCAGATATGGCCATCGCGGCTTTCGTACAAGGATTGAATAGTATTATCGCTAATTGAGTTGGGATTTTTGAGATCATTAACAAATTTTTTTATTATTTTGGTTTTTGCGTCGTAGATATTTACGCCTCCCTGGTCTGTGCCCATCCAAATGTTGCCTTTACGGTCTTCCAATAAGGCATAAACAGCGTTGCCGTTTATATTGGCCGGGTTGTTTCCTATTGTAAAATGGGTAAATAGTTTCGATTTAAGGTCGTACCGGTCTGCTCCATTGCTGTAGGTACCCAGCCATACCGCGTCATTTGCCCTGGTTATTAAAATACAGGAGGTGTAGTTGCTTACCAGGCTGTTTTTGGCCAAATTATCATGGGTGTAAGTAATGCCGGTACCGATTGCCAGATCAAAGTATCCCAAGCCTGCATCGGTAGCTAAATAGAGCCCGCCTTTGTTATCAGGCGCTAAGCCCCTAACAATGTTTTTTGCCGATGGCATATTGGTTGGCGAGGATTTAAACGAGGGGAAAATATTTAGATTTTTGTCGTACTTTAAAATGCCCTCGCTTGAGGTGCCTATCCATAGTGTATGCTGCTCATCGGATAAAATGGAATAAATGCCATCGTCGGGCATGTTTTCATTTTCGGGAGATGACTGATTTATGGGTACAAAGGCTTTTTTATCTACATTTAGCAGTTGCAGTGTTGTATTGGTACCAATCCATAGTTTCCCTGTTTTATCAGCCGATAAACTATAAATGGGATTATTGCCGGTAGCGCTATAGGGGTCTGCCTCGTTAGCATAGTGATTAAATGTCAGGCTACTCCTGTTAAGCAAGTTCAATCCACTGTTTGTTCCTATCCAAAGGTTATGGTGTTCATCTTCGGCAATGGCATTTATTGAATTGTTGCTGATGCTTTTGCTGCTTTTAGCATCGTGTGTAAACCGTTTGAAGTTTCCACTTTTTTCGTTGTATAAATTCAGGCCATTATCTGTACCGATCCACAACCGGTGGTAACCATCTTCACAGATAGAGTAAACAGAAGCACTGCTCAGGCTATTGGTATCTTTAGTGTTGTAAATAAAGTGTTTAAAGGCGGTTTTGCCATTTATAAGCAGGTTTAAACCATTATCGGTACCAATCCAAAGGTTGTTTTTAGCATCGCTAAAAAGGCTGGTGATATTATTATTGTTTAAAGCTGATGGATTTTTTGGGTCGGCTTTAAAGTTTACAAATTCATCTTTTTCCCTATCATATTTACTGAGCCCCCCCATGCGGGTACCAACCCAGATATTGCCTTTTTTATCTTCGCAGATAGTTAAAATGTTGTTGGCCGGTAAGCTTTTGTTGTTTTTTGACTGATGTTTATACGCTGTAAACTGGTACCCGTCAAACTTGTTAAGGCCATCCTGAGTGCCAAACCACATAAAGCCATAACTATCTTTGAGTATGCTTGATATTGAATTTTGCGAGATACTGTTTGCGCTGTTAACCCGGCTCAATTTTAACCCGGCACCTTGTGAAAAAACCTTGCTGTTTAGCAAGAGCAGCAAGAATAATTGAAATGTTAACAGGGGTTTATTGAACATTATACGGGGATATTCAGCACGTGGTTTATACGCTAATTTTTATTCAAATGTTTAACGGCTTAAATTACATGTAAAATTTATATTATCCGCCCAGGGATTTAAGCTATATGCTTACAATTTATAAGCTAAATCAAAAAAACGCGGGGGGGTATGATAAATTATTACCATAGAAGCTGGGCTTACCGGCCCGACAGCTAACCCCTCCAATAATTACCACTGAGTATAATCATATTTAACATTTTGATGCTGTTATCGTAATAGTCATAATCTTTCAGCTTAAAATGAAGCAGGTAATCCCATGTATGGTTTAGCCATTGCTGGTTTTTAGAATCTGTCATGGCCGAAACGGTAAAAGGCGCTATAAAGCTTAGTGCCTCAAAGTGACGGGTGGGTAGGTCGTTACCCGCCAGCGTATAGCCGGCAGATATATTATCGGGATTATCGCTGCTTGTCGACCGGATCCAGCTGTTAATTTTGGCTGTTATCACTTTAGATCTTTTATCGCCATATAACAAATAATCTGCAGCTATACGCCAGGGTACGCGGCATGCATTATAGTTATAATAGCCATCATATTTCGACTCCAGGTACATAGGTTTGGCTGGATGCGGATTTTTGTTTACCTGTTGGATAAAGTCTGGCACCAAGCCGGCATCCGGGCTGTATTTTTGTTGCATCCGGGCTAAAAGGCGATAAGTGTTATCGGTTACTTTGTCCCAGCGTGCATCGCCGGTAGCCGCCCTAAAAGCTTTAAAATGCGATGGCATAAAATCAGATATGCGGGTATCAAAATAATCCTCACTATCGGCTTCAACATCGTTGCCCAGCAGGATAGTAAACTGCTGCGGGTTAATTTCATAGTTCATAATATCGGCAATCAGCAATTTAGCTGTGTTTAAATAGTTAATGTTGCCATTGCTGCCCCATTGCTTATGGGCCAGTAATAATGAATAGGCAATGTCCATATCGCCGTCGGTTGCCGAAGAGTGGTCGGTGTTATTGTCTTTTTTATTCTGTGCCCAGGCCATCAGGTATTGCCCCTTTCGTGCAGGGTGCAATTTGTAATACCGGAATAACGCATCATAAACGTTTTTTGCAGATTGATCGGCCCCAGCCATCAGGGCAACTATAATCATGCCATAGCCCTGTCCCTCAGATACACATTGTTTATTGCCCGGCCTTTCAAACCAGATGTAGTTTTGGCTTTTATCAGCCGCCTGTTTTACATAGCGGTTTTTCCATTGCCAATAAAAGTTGAGGGTGCTGTTGTCAAGGCTTTTTTGGCTTAGGTGATTGGGCAGGATAGCATCTTTTGTATAAATGGTATGCTGCGGGAAGGGCTTTGATGCAGGCTGCGCTCTTAAGTTTTGGCAGGTAAGTAGCATTAACAGCAATGTAATTCCTCTTTTTAGCATAATCTTTAGTAAAGATACATATTGATGTTGGGCGTATGGAAACCAGATAAAAAACCTTTTGCCTTCCACCCTTTATCCTTTCGCCTAATAACTATTCCATCCTCTTCCTGATCAGCTCCTTCCGGTACCTTTCCTTTAGTGGGAAACGGATATCGGTAAGCAGATAAATGCCGGTGCCTTTTTCGCGGGCAAGGTAGTATTCCACTTCGCCTATTTTTTTGTAGGAGCCTATCATGTTACCGGCCACAAACTGGCGAATGTTTTCGCCGCCGTTATCATCCACATAAATCATGTATTTACAATTGAGTGTATCCGGGGCCCAAAGGGTAAAACTGCTGTTAAGGGATACTACATCGGGATAGTTGTATTGTTTGCGGTAGTGGTGCAATGCACCGGCCTCGCCATAATTATCGGCGTATACAATGGTTTGTTTTTGTTGTTCTGGACTAAGACTATTGTAAGCGACGCCAACTTTTTGGGCCATTTCGTCCCAGCCCAGCATATCGGCGTAATCTTGCGTAGTGGCATGCAGCTTCTGGTCTTCCCAGGTCATGGCAAACCTAAACGGCGGTATGTTTTTTCCCGTGAACCTAAAAAAAGCCAGTGTTTGCTGCAAAGGTAAAATGGGCAGCACCAAAGGCAACAACAGCATATTTGGAACAGTAAAACAGATGATAGTTAAAGTACGCAAAGCATAGCCGCTTGTTTTTAACCACCGTTCAAAACCAAAACCGCCTGCCGCAAACAACATAGGATAGGCCCCGAACAGGTAATAATTTTTACCATCCATTTCCAGTAAAAAAATGAATATCAGTACGTAAGCAATAGCCAGAAACTGGAAATTGCGGAGCTTGAACGAAAAAATTAAAAACACGAAACCAGTGAGCCAAACAAACAAAGCAATACCATGAACCGTGAGTTGCTGTTTGATAAAGTCGCCGGTAGTAATATAGTCAAGTTGCTCCGCTCGGAGAGTTTTCATATGGGTTATCACCGGGAAATGGTGCGTTACCTGCCATATAAAGTTGGGCATAAATATGAGCATGGCCAAAGCCATAGCACCTAAAATATGCCGGTTAAATAATAATTTACGCTGCTTGCTGATGAGCACTCCTATTATAAGCGCCACGGTAAAAAACAACATGGTATACTTGGTAAGCATACCAAAACCAACAGCCATACCCAGCCAGTATAAATATCTTACATCGGTTGTATTGAGGTACTTAATAAATAGCCAAACCGTTAAAACCCACCAAAACTGATCAAATACTACCGGCTGAAAAAGGTAATCGCTTGCAGCAAATGCGGGCGAAAATATCAGAGTAAGGCAGGCCAGTGTAATAGCAAACCTGCGGCCCCCAAATTCAACCACAATACGGCCAGTAAACCAGATAATGAGCCCTGCAAATATGGTGGGGAAGATGCGCGCGGCAAAAACCGAGTTGCCAAATAAGGTGATAGTTAGCTTAGCCAGCAGCGCGATAAACGGCGGCACTTCTTTGTATCCCCAATCCAGATGATCGGCCAGTACAAGGTGCAAAAACTCGTCGCGGTGAAAGCCGAAATGCCCAATGGCAAACAGATTTAAAACGACCTTTATAAGCACAAAAATCAATATGAAATAAACGTACGTCGACTTCCGGTTTCTGTAGGGCATGTTTTAGGTAGCTTAAGGCTGAATGCACCAAGCTGAAAGCCCGATGCTGGAGGGTAAAGATAATTCTTTAGCGGTAAAAAGCAAAAGGGGGCAGAGGGAGGTAAAAGGCGAAAGGTTAAAGGTTAAAGGCTGGAAAACTCTTTGCAGCTATCTTTAACCTTTCGCCTTTAACCTTTCTCCTTTCACCTCATATCCGGGTTATATCGGCTCCTAAGGCTTTTAAACGGGTGTCAATGTGCTGATAACCACGCTCAATTTGTTCAATGTTGTATATGGTTGATTTGCCTTGCGCCGATAGCGCCGCTATCAGCAGGGAGACCCCGGCGCGGATATCAGGCGAGGTCATGCTGATGCCTCGTAATTGAACCTGCTTATCCAGGCCGATAACTGTGGCACGGTGCGGGTCGCAAAGGATGATCTGGGCGCCCATATCCAATAGTTTATCTACGAAGAACAAACGACTCTCGAACATTTTTTGGTGGATTAAAACCGATCCTTTAGCCTGTATTGCTACCACCAGTACAATGCTCAATAGGTCGGGGGTAAAGCCGGGCCATGGGGCATCGGCAATGGTCATGATAGAGCCATCAATGAAGGTTTCAATTTCATAATGATCCTGTGCAGGGATGTAAATATCGTCGCCACGCAACTCTAACTTGATTCCCAGGCGTTTAAACACATCCGGGATCATGCCTAACTCTTTGTAGTGTACATCTTTGATCGTAATCTCAGACCCTGTCATTGCAGCCAGGCCGATAAATGAGCCAATCTCGATCATATCCGGCAGCAAGCGGTGCTCGGTGCCGCCCAATTTGGTAACACCCTCTATAGTAAGCAGGTTTGAGCCTATGCCGCTGATATTTGCACCCATACGGTTAAGCATTTTGCAAAGTTGCTGCAGGTATGGTTCGCAGGCGGCGTTGTAAATGGTGGTGGTACCTTTGGCAAGCACGGCAGTCATGACAATGTTGGCGGTGCCGGTTACAGATGCCTCATCCAGAAGGATATAAGTGCCTTGCAGGTTGGATGCATCCACATTGAAAAAGCCGTCCTCAGGATTATAATCAAAGCGGGCGCCAAGTTTTTCGAAACCTAAAAAGTGCGTATCCAGCCTCCTGCGGCCTATTTTATCGCCGCCGGGTTTGGGGATGGATGCCTTGCCGAAACGCGCCAGCAGCGGCCCTACAATCATGATGGAACCCCTTAAGCCGCCACCCTTGGTTTTAAAGGCCTCCGACTGGAAAAAATCCTGGTCGATATCTTTGGCTATGAAGGTGTAGGTTGATTCGGCATTTTTTTCGGTGATAACGCCCATATCGCCCAGTAGCTCAATGAGTTTGTTAACGTCCTTAATGTCGGGTATATTGCTGATGGTAACTTTTTCTTCGGTAAGCAGTACCGCCGAAATTACCTGTAGTGCTTCGTTTTTGGCCCCTTGAGGGGTAATTTCACCTTTTAGCGGTTTTCCGCCGTTTATCACAAATGCGTTAGTCATGGGTGTTATAATTGATAGGTCAAATGCTTCAAATGTTGTGAACACCAAAAAGGTGTTGTTGTGTTTTTATATCCGGCAAAGATAATTTTTTTTGGTTCATTAGTTCACCGGTTCATTAGTCTTTTAGGTTCATTAGTTCATTGATTATGCATGGCTGGCTAAAATCCTGTGCAATACTTCTTAAAGCATCTTTTTATCGCCTATTGATGCCCCGTTACATTGCAGGTAGCCCCTCGTTAACACTCGCTGGTACCTCATTAACCCATCTGCAACCCCTCCGTAAGCACCCGACAATAAACTTTAAAAAGTTGCCCTATGCGCAAAATAAAACCCATCCCTTTTTTAAAAGGACGGGTTAAAAATTATAAACATACCAAGCGGCTGGTTTGTAAAAGACGATTTCACGTTACCTCACCAGGTAAGCCCAATGAACTAATGAACCAGTGAACGAATAAGACAAGCCCAATGAACCAATGAACCAACCAGGACTAATATTTTTTAGCGCCCTGGTTACGGTTGCGATTGTTTTGGTTATTGTTGTTGCGCGGGCCGTTGTTATTTTGGTTATTGTTGGTACGGCCGCCACTGCCACCACGGTTGTTATTATTGTTGTTTTGCTGGTTGTTGCGGCCGCGGGCGTTGTTATTTGTGTTTTGTTGGTTGTTAGGCCTAAACTCAACACGGTTAAGGTTCACGTTTTCATCCAGTTTTAAGGTGCCACCAGATAAGGCGTACAAATCGGCAATTATGCTTTCGTCGGTAACCGAATCTTTGTTCCATTGTACGTAGGCCATTTTCATGAAATTGGCTATGGCCTGTACCATGTGGCGTTTGCGCTCCGGCTCATCAATGGCTTTGGCTTTTTCAATCATCAGCTCAATGGTTTTGCCATAGTGCTTGTATTTGATGCGCTGGTGCGGGTAACGTAAAGGCTGCGGCTTCATGTGGATAGCCTCGGGTGTTGGTTTGGGGTAGGGGGCATCTACATCAATCTGATAGTCAGATATAATGTGCAGGTGATCCCAAAGTTTGTGTTTAAAATCGGCCACATCGCGCAGGTGCGGGTTTAAAAAGCCCATCAGGTCAATTACTACCTGTGCGTAGCGGTTACGTTCTTCTTTAGTGGGCAGCGCTATAATGTACTTAACCATGTTTTGTACATTGCGGCCATATTCTGTCAGGATTAATTTATTCCTGGTTGAATTATAATCAAATATAGGCGTGTTATCTTGTGCCATGCAATTAATAATGTTTTTAAGAAAGTTTTAAGTTAGCCATGCGTCTTTTCCCTGTGTAACAAGGGCCCAGGAGGCTAAAATTGAATTGTATTTGAATAGTAGTAACGCAAATATAGGATAAATGTGATAAGGTGCAAATAATTGACATAAAATGTTACTTTAGCCTAACTTATGTTATTGTGAGGTACGAAGCAATCGCGAACTTTGCTTAACCGCATTGCATCCTCGCGATTGCTTCGTACCTCGCAATGACATGGCTGTTTAACCGGTTTTTTTTACTCCATGCAACACAAACTACCCATTACCCATATCGACGTTTATCGTTTTAGCATCCCCATGGAGCCATTTACCATTGCTACCGGCACTATGGACCATGCACAGAATGTGTTTATCCGGGTGCATACCGATGCCGGGTTTTACGGGGTGGGCGAGTGCTCGGCCTTCCCGATGATTGTGGGCGAAACGCAGGATACCTGCCTGGTAATGGCCAAGGATTTTGCCCGGCTGTGGATAGGGAAGGATGCGCTTGACATCCCCGCGCGCATGCAGCAGTTGCATGCCGCCGCTGCCGGTAATACCACCATTAAAAGTGCCTTTGATATTGCCCTGCACGATATCGCCGCTAAAAATGCCGGCTTGCCCTTGTATCAGTTTTTAGGTGGGGAGAAACGCGTTGTGGAATCGGATATCACCATCGGTATTGATAGCCCGCCAACCATGGCCATGAAGGCTTTGTACTTTAAAGCCTCGGGGGCAAACATACTGAAGGTAAAACTGGGCAAAAATGCCGCTGCCGATGTGGAACGTGTTAGCCAGATCCGCGAAGCGGTTGGCCCCGAAATGCGCATCCGCATTGATGCCAATCAGGGCTGGAGCTTTGACGATGCCGTTTTTGCCCTGCAGGCGATGGGGGAGTACAACGTTGAATTTTGTGAACAGCCCATGCGCACCTGGCACGATGACCGCCTGCCAGAATTAATGCAGCTATCGCCCGTAAAAATCATGGCCGACGAAAGCGTATACAACCATCACGACGCCCGCAAACAGATCAACAGCGGTAGCTGCCACTACATCAACATCAAAATGGCCAAATCGGGCGGGTTGCTGGAGGCTAAAGCCATCCACGATGAAGCTTCATCAAAAGGCATTGCCTGCATGATGGGCGGGATGCTGGAAAGCCGCATCGCCCTCAGCGCCAAACTCCATTTTGTATATGCCAGCCCCAACATCAAATTTTATGATATGGACACCTGCATGCTGGGCCACCTAATTGACCCCTGCGTTGGTGGTGTTACTTATGACAGCTATAAATTGAATATTGGCGATGCTATTGGCATTGGCGCCGATGCTGACGAGGAATTTTTGAAGGGGTGCGGGCATTTTAGGGTGTAGATTTTTTTTTCGCGCAAAGACGCAAAGAAAGAATAAGCCCGGCAGCAAGGACAATTAAGAACAACTAAAAAAACGGAAGTCATCCCGAACTTGTTTCGGGATCCCACAGGACAGGTAGCCCACATGATGTACACTTTGCATGTGGGGTGCTGAAACAAGTTCAGCATGACTTCGGTATAATAACCAATAAAATAAATAATAACTACCAATCCCACCACTCCATGCAAATCCGCCCCGCCACCCTCAACGATATCCCAACCCTGCTGCAATTTGAGCAGGGCGTTATCACCGCCGAGCGCCCTTTCGACCCGACACTGGTGCCCGGCGCTATCAAATATTACGACCTGGAAATGTTTATCACTTCGCCCGATGTGGAACTTTTAGTAGCCGAACTTGACGGCCAACTGGTAGGCAGCGGCTACGCGCGCATTAAACCAAGCGAAAAAGTTTATTTTGATTTTGAGCGATTTGCCTACCTGGGTTTTATGTACGTTTTGCCGCAACACAGGGGCAAGGGCATCAACAAACTCATCATCGACAGGCTAAAAGAATGGGCCAAAGCACAAGGTCTTACCGAATTGCGACTGCAGGTTTATGCCGGTAATGAAGGCGCTGTACGGGCTTATGAAAAAGTGGGGTTTGAGAAGCATATGGTGGAGATGCGGATGGGGTTGGGGTGATATTCATCGACTACCGCTGTTCGAAGTCTCTGACTTCGAACGCCTATGCCTGTAGTTTGCAACTACAGTAACCACATCTTATATTTATCGACAAAAAAATTATGTTCAGGAAAGGCTATGTTATCCGCGATCAGCAGGCAGTTTACTATATGACATTTACGGTTGTAGGTTGGATAGACGTATTCACCCGGCAGCAATACCGCGATTTGGTAATTGAATCGTTAAAATATTGCCAGCAGAAAAAAGGCATGCACCTGCATGCATATGTAATTATGAGCAACCATGTTCATTTAATAGCGTCTGTTGATGAAGGTTTTACCCTAAGCGACTTTGTGCGGGACAGTAAAAAGTTTATTGCTAAACGTATAATTGATGATATTTTGGTAAACAACCAGGAGAGCCGGCGCGAATGGATGCTGCACCAGTTTAAATATTACGCATCAAGGCACAGCCGGAATGAAAATTACCAGTTATGGGAGCATGAAAATCATTTTGTAGAATTGTTTTCTCCTGCATTTATGCAGCAGAAGATAGATTACATACATCAAAACCCAGTTAAGGCAGGGTTGGTTTACAGAGCCGAAGATTATGTGTATTCAAGTGCATCCAATTATGCGGGCATTGATGGTATTATTGATGTTGATTGTTTGTTTTAAGCATCCGGTAGTCAGAGACTACCGGCATAGTGGTTCGAAGTCTGAGACTTCGAACAGCGGTTTGTTTTTTCTTTTATTCAAGCTGTAGTAAAAAACTACAGCTTGAATAAAGGAAACTCAGTTAGCAAAAAAACGCTGTCCAAAGTCTCTGACTTTGGACGGTTATGCCAGTAGTCTCCAGACTACTGGATATTTAAAGCAATTATTTTTGCGAATATAGAGCGCAATACCGTTTGAGTTTATGGTAGTTATAAACTATAGGCATGGTGGGTAGTCAGAGACTACCGGCATAGTGGTTCGAAGTCTGAGACTTCGAACAGCGGTTTGTTTTTTCTTTTATTCAAGCTGTAGTAAAAAACTACAGCTTGAATAAAGGAAACTTAGTTAGCAAAAAAAAGCTGTCCAAAGTCAGAGACTTTGGACGGTTATGCCTGTAGTCTCCAGACTACAGGATATTTAAAGCGATTAGTTTCGCGAATACAATGTGTGTAATACTGTTTGAGTTTATGGTAGTTATAAACTATAGGCATAGGGGGGCAGAAATCGAACAGCTGAACACTACGGACAGCAAGGGGAATACAATGTGTGTAATACTGTTTGAGTTTATGGTAGTTATAAACTATAGGCATAGGGGGGCAGAAATCGAACAGCTGAACACTACGGACAGCAAGGGAAAAACCGCATTGCCAATTTTTAATACATAATTATTTAATGCTTTAAATTTAAATAGGTATATTGTTAAAAATTTATACATTATGTCACGGCTGAACCAGGAACAATTCGGGGATAACGAAAGTTTTAAAAGGTTAAACGAAGCCTTTAAAAAGTCGATCATGGAATTCAGAAAAGATATTCCTAACAGTCATCTTACAACTAAAAAAGCAACCGAACTCTTTTTAAAAATTAAAACGCTAAATGATCTTTCTATTTTCTTTAAAGAATTTCCGCCTACATATCCACTAAAGGTGTTTTTAGAAAAAATCATTGGAAAAGAGGAGTATAAGAGTACACATTGCCATATTGAAATATTTCTTGAATGTTTCAAAGACATTCCATCTGTCGATAAATTGATAGAAGAATACGAAAAGATATTAGTGCCATTTGCTGAGACTAATGATTACGTTGAAATAGAAATATTTGGTATCAAAGGATCTGATGGTACCAAAGGATCTGAAAAATATCATTGCCTTAAAGATGGCGAACATGGAGATATAATATTACCTAATTCGGTGGCATTTAGGCTTGGCTTGCAAAAGGAAAAGGACGACGTTATTATGTGGCAAACAGGGTTTGGCTTTATGCTATGCACAGAAGTGGGAGAAATTGAATTTGGTGCAAAAGGGAGGCCGAATTTTATAAGTAACTGTTTTTTTTCTTATTTAAAGGTGCCTAAAATTGGTAAGAATTTCTATTTGAAACAGCGGAATAAGGTTGTTTTAACCGAGTAGATATCACTTATTATATCGAAATGTTACGCCGTATTCCAATCCTTGCCGTTCATGCACGGTATAAAAATCTTCGTTCTCCAGCAAATCGATGATTTCATTGTCGGGGTGATCGTCTCTATTGCTTAATCCGTAGTTGATAAAATATGCAACGTCTGTATAACGCGGATACCAATATTTGAAGTCGAGCGATTTTAGATTGTTTTTTGAACCATGATGTGGTATTTGCATGAGCCAGATGTCCCGTAAATAAGTGTTGAATTTGTTTGTGAATGATTGCAATTGTGATTCTGAACGGATAAAGCCGTCAGAAGTAAGTAGCGTATTGGGGTAGATAAAGAAATTTTCATTATTTAGATTGTAGTACCAATTCAGGTAGATATAATAACCAAAAAAAGAAGTTGGTAAAATCTTGGTATGATGTTTAAATACATGAAGATGATGTAAGGTATGTTTAATATTTAATTGTCTATTAATTGTTTTGGTGTTCCAATTCTTTCCATAAACCAGGTTCACGATACCCTTTAAATTTCGGTGTAGCAAGCATAGAGCCGTGGTGTTAAGATTTGTTAAGGTAGAAACTGGCAAGCGCAGATCTTCAGCAGCGTTTTTAAACCATTCTTTAACGCACGATGCATTATTAAGGGCTTTAATACCTTCAATCAGCTTTAGTGGATCAATATTTTGGGGGGCGAGGTTAGATTTTATACAAAACATCTCGAATATCGCACCATAAAACTCTTGCTCCTTTTCTATATCCTTTAAGGGCCTCTTATAAAACAAAAAGTCCATCAATTTAATGAACGATTTTGTGCCTTTTATGTTCCCTTTTTTGCTATCGTAAACCTTGTAAATTGTAGCCGGCGAATTGCCAAGCCCCATGTTGATCAGGTCGGGCTGTGGGATGAATTGTTTCCCTACATAATCAAATATAAATGTTTCATCATTGGAGTCCGTACTTTCAGGATTGTCGTCATTATTGTCCGAATCGTCGATAGGATCGTCATCGTTTTCTACCAGGTAAATTTCGGTATCACCATCCAGGTTATCTTTTATACTGCCAAGCGGGTCTAAAGTAAATTGTAGCGCTTCTTCATTCAGAGGATTGTACCCGTTGCTGTTATCTACCTCTTTCAATACCAAAAACAATCGTTCTGCAAACCCCAGGAACGGCATTACTATCCGTTTAACTTTAATGCTGTCTCCTAATAAGTATTTGATTTGATTAACATGGTCGGCATCAAAATGTGAAATAACCAGCAAATCCAACACCTTGGGGTATGGCATCAGTTCGGCTTTAAACCGGTCAATCTCTTTCCGGATATCTATGGCACCGCTAAGACTGCCGCAATCCATAACCATGCTAAAACTTGCTTGTTGTTGGTCTGTTTTTATACATCCGGAATAAAACAAACCCTGGCCAACCGGGTGAATAGTGAATTTTTGCTCAATCAACTGCATGTTATTTGTCTTTTGGTTTTGCTTTTGCAAATAACACACCTATAAGTTCTTCCACTTTTTCGCTTACCTCCCTTGTTCCAAACCCCACAAGAAAACCGATACCGATGAGGGTATAAAATGACTTTACGTCATCGGCATTAACCAATTGGGATTTTAACAGACCGCTATTAAAAAGGCAAAGGGTAATCAGTGCAAGCGCCCCACTTTGTAACGGTCGGAAAAGGTACCAGAAAAACCATATTTCAATGTCAAAATGTTTTTTGTAATCCTTTGCATTTTTTGCAGCCTCAGCCAACTGGACGTATATCGATCTTAAACAATAAAAGCTTCCGCCAAGCGCGCCCGCTAGGAATAACACGTAAGTAACTTTTTCATTAATTTGAAGCAAGGGGATTTCGGTTAGTGCTGCCTTACATGCAGAAAAGCTATTGGTGAAAATCCATAAAAGAGAAAAAATAAAAATAATAATGTTATAAATGGTAACGCATACTGCCGTTATTTTTTCGACCTTGGATAGCTTTAGGCGAGATGGTATGATTTCTGGGGTTTCATCGCTTGCAGACATGGTAAGGTTTTAATTTATTGTAAGTTACAAATAAATTAAAACAAAAAACAAAATAGTTTTTATAATTATAGAAATTTTCACTGTATTACCCACGCTGTTCGATTCTCTGACTCGAACAGCGGCGGACTTCGAACAGCGGCGGGATAGCGGTTATTGGGGCCTTTAGGTAGCTTTTTGACTCGTCGCGCGGCGAAACCCCTCCCTGCCTTTACGCTCATTTCCAGCCGCACCCCTCCCGTGAGAGGGAATTCAAAAATACCTATGTTATTGTAATATAATTGTTACACAGTATTAGGCAAAAGCATGCTTTAATACCGGCTTGTTTTTAACTGACTGAAATACAGCTTCAATGACTGGTCAAAAGACCCAAAAGTGCTTGGTCAAAAGCTATAAATCACAGTATGGATCAAATATCTTTTAATTTTTAAGGGCCGGACTATGGGGTAGGCGCCCGCTTGAGATACTTAAGGTTATATATAACCAATTATAAGCTATCCTAACTATTATCTATATGCTAAAATCTATTTAGCTGAGATAAATTAAAGCCTGTATGAAAAGAAAACTAATCCTGTTATCACTGTGTATCATCGGCTCGCTATGCATTTTCGCTGTAAGGCCTTTACAAGTAAAAAAACATATACGTGCTGATGAGGCTGTTGAATATTATAAACTCCAGGAAACGCCGATATCAACCAGTGTTCCTACAGGGTGGGTACTCGAATTTTTAAACCGCCAAAAATCAGGACTTACAGGGCATCCGGAGGTGCTGTCCTATCCATTCAACACTTGTTTATGGGCTGGTAATATAACACGGGTGGCAGAAAATCATGGTGATAACTGGTGGCGATATGAGCAAACTGCTTATTATACGGATGGGTTGCTTCGGCTGGGTTATCTTTTAGGTGATAGTAGCCTGATCCGCAAGGGGCGCGAAGGGATTTATTATGTGTTAAACCATCCGGGCCGTAACGGACGCCTGGGGCCGCAATTATTTGCCAATCAATGGCCTATTGCTGTTTTTTTTCGGGCTATGGAAGCCGAATATATGGCCACCGGTAATCAACGGATTATCGACGCGCTCCATAAGCACTATTTAAGTTATACACCCGAAGAGATAGGCAATCATGAACGTGCCATCGTCAATATTGAAGGGGCGCTATGGGTATACGGTAAAACCAAAGACAAAAAATTATTGGAGCTATCCGAGAAGGCCTACGCTATTGGCGGGTTTGAGCTAAACATGAAGGGTTGCCTTACAAATGATACCACCATTTTGCATGGGGTTACTTATATGGAAATGGCTAAACTTCCAGCTATTTTATATGCCTTTACAGGGAAGAAAGAATACCTGGAAGCGGCAATAAACGCCATGAAGAAAATAGACAGGGATCATATGCTGCCCGATGGCGTTCCCAGCTCAAACGAGTTTTTGTCGGGTAAAAACCCGCTTAACAGTCATGAAACCTGCGATATTACAGATTATACCTGGGCCATTGGTTATTTATTGATGGCAACCGGCGACGCAACATGGGCCGACCATATTGAGAAAGCCGTATTTAACGCCGGGCCGGGCGCAGTGTCAAAGGATTTTAAAAATTTACAATATTTTTCGAGCGTTAACCAGGTAATCGCAACCGGCAACTCTAACCAGAATGCTTATAAACATGGAGAAACCTGGATGGCTTATTGGCCGTGTCATGAAACGGAGTGCTGTGCGGGGAATGTACACAGGTTTATGCCCAATTATGTAGCACGGATGTGGATGCGTAACAATGCAGGTGGCCCTGTTGCGGCATTGTATGGCCCTTCGGTAGAAAAATTTGCGCTTAAGGACGATAAAGGTACGCTCACCATTAAAGAGGTTACCAATTATCCATTCAGTGATCAGGTTGCTTTTGTTTTTGATACGCCAACGGCGGTTGATTTGCCGTTCTCGTTCCGTATACCTGCATGGTGCAATAACGCATCCGTCCGTATCAATGGCCGGCCCTACACAGGTAAACTGAAACCGGGGACATTTATTACCATTAACCGCCGTTTCAAAAACGGAGATAAGATCGCCCTCAGTTTACCGATGCAGGCAGAACTTGTGAAAGATAAATGGGGCCTTCATGTACAGCGCGGACCGATACTGTACGCCTACGCCGTTCCTGAAAAGGTAACAACAGACACGACAACTTATCCTATACTAAATGGTAAAAAATCGCTGGACCCAAATTTTCCGGCATTGGATATCCGTCCTGCGGGAGCATGGAACTACTCATTGGCTGTCAATAAAAATAATTTTAACAGCAAGATCAGCGTGATCAAAACCAACAAATTTACCTATCCTTTTGATCCGGGACAATCGCCGTTTGTGATTAAGATACCCGCAACCCGATTACCGGGCTGGCAACTTAAGGAAGGCCGTTATACCCCCGATGTGCCGCAGGAAGGCCTGTTAAAATATAATAAAAACACCGAAATGATTACCCTGGTGCCTTATGGCAGCACCAGGTTACGTGTAACCGTATTTCCGGCGAGTTCCAATTAACATAAAATTTAATTCATCATCTTACTGCTGTTCATACCTCCAACTGGTTAAAAAACGTGGTAACATAAACGGCCAATATGATTTGTGGCCGGCAATATTAATGGTTACGGCGGATAGAGGCTGCAAGTTATTTGGTTAGGTACATTCAATAACGCGGCTACAAGCTAAGCAGCACCCTCATTAAACCCTTTTCTTCTCCTACAAAAAGGTGTTTTTTACCCTGTTGTGTGAAATGGCAACACGCTACTTTGCAGCACTTAAAAACTTAAGATTATGACGATGCCAACAATTAAATTATTGCCGGATCCACCGGCCCCCAACGGAATTAATGACTTTCCGCTTCCGCCGCCTGCGCAGGTAATTATGAAAATACCCTTGCCTGATCAAACCATAGTTATAGCGTCGGGCTCGTCGATGGGCTTCAAGTTTCGTGTGGAAAAGCGACTTACCAATCAGCAATTGGAATTCAAGCAGCAATGGGTACGTGCAACCAGTTGCACCATTAGGCCGGATACGCCATTTTCGCAGGAAGAATCCGTAAGCATCGGCGTGGCGCTAAGTGTAGGGGCCCGCGCGGAATTTTCGGCCTCGCTTGGTTTAAAGGTAGGATCGTTTATGGATATAGGTGCAAAACTGACTATGGAGCTTTCGGCAGAAGTGACACTTGCCGAGGTGGTTACTAAAAAGAAAACCTTTAATGCCAAAACGCAGGTGCCACAGGCATCTTATATGTGGTGGCAGCTCAAAAGTACCTACACCGTTACCGGACATCGTGTGGTGGCTTCAATACTGAATGGCAACGAGAAGATTGCTGAAGACACCGACTTTACAAATCCGCTGGTATGCGACGAAGATGTTAGCATGAGTACCCAATTTCCTGCTTCGGCAAAAGCAGAATTTACAGTTTCCGACATCTAACACGCCCTGTATGGTTAAGTACCGTAAGGGATGGGACGGTTAACGATAAAAGCCTTTGGTTGAAAGATCAAAGGCTTTTATCGTTTAAAACTTATGTCATAAATCCGACACTTAATATCTATTGCTCATTTGCTTACAAACAAATTACTTCCGACCTTTGAATTACATGTTGTAACATTTAATTCAAAGATAATATAATGGAAATAGGAATAGATAGCTTCGCTTCGGCGATGTATGGCAGTAACGAGTTGAGCAGCGTTGATGCGATGGAACAATTGCTTGATCGTATTGCATTTGCCGATGAGGTTGGGCTGGATGTTTTTGGCATTGGCGAACATCATAAAAAGGAATTCCTGGATTCGGCCACTGCGGTGATCCTGGCCGCTGCTGCCGCGCGTACCAAACGGATTAAGCTTACAAGCGCTGTGACGGTATTAAGCGCTGCCGACCCGGTGCGCGTGTACCAGAGTTTTGCCACGCTGGATCTGATCTCCAAAGGCCGTGCAGAATTGGTGGTTGGTCGCGGCTCATCTGTTGAAGCGTACCCTTTGTTTGGTTTCAGCCTGAATGACTATGACGCTTTGTTTAAGGAGAAACTGGATTTGCTGCTTAAAGTCAGGGATAGTGAATTTGTGACCTGGTCGGGCAGGTTTCGTGCTCCGTTGGCCAATCTGCCGGTTTACCCGAGGGCTTTACAACAAAAACTGCCGGTATGGTTAGGCGTGGGCGGTACGCCGGAGTCGTTTGCAAGGGCAGGCACACTGGGGCTGCCCCTGATGGTTGCCGTTATTGGCGGCGAAACGCATAGGTTCAGGCCCCTAATTGATCATTACCGCGAGGCCGGCCGTAGGGCAGGTTTCGGCCCGGAGCAATTGAAGGTGGGCCTGCATTCGCCAGGCTATGTAGCTGCTACCAACGAGGAAGCGATTGCCAACTATTACCCCGGCTATGCAGAACTTTGGACTAAACTGGGCCGCGAACGCGGATGGCCGCCGGTAACCAAAGCGCAGTTTGATAGTTTGGCAGCGCCAAAAGGAGTATTAGTGTTAGGCGACCCGGAAACGGTGGCCAACAAGCTGATACGCCATAGTGAAGCATTGGGCGGGGTTGATAGGTTTACCTTCCAGATGGATAATGCAGGGTTAACGCATGCGCAGTTAATGAGTTCTATTGAATTGATTGGCAAAAAGGTTATCCCGCTGGTTAACGGAAATTAGCTTAATTGTTATACACCGACAATCGGTAATTGAAATACCCGCATGAGGGATAGCAGTGAAAAACCCACAGCATGCGCAGGCCAATGCGGGCGGGCCTGCGAGGATTTGTAACGGATAGCCCGGCCCCGTTTCTACCAACGGGGACATGCCCAGATAAGGCTTTGTATAGTTCAAAGTGTGGGTATCGGTCTGTGAGGTACAAAACTACAAAGGGTGAGCCCCTTGTAATTCGGTTAGCTTTTATTTTACAATTATCTGGTTTGCAAACATTGATATGGTTTCGGTACTGCCGCGGCTGGCGGTTACTTCAAGTGTTGTTGTGCCGGTTTCCTTTGCGGTAAAATTCCAGGTATCACTGCCAAAATTGCCAATAAGGTTAGTGTTTGCAGCGCCCTGGTGCGTATGACTCGCCAGGGTTAATACCGAAGTGTTGTATTTAGGATTGTTAAACTGGTATCCGCCATCGCCGGGGTTGCCTAAGGTTAAAGAGATAGTTTGGCCCATAGTAACCGAGGCTTTGCTGCCTGCATCGGCTGCGGTAAGTTGCTTAACGGCGTTATCTCCCATGTTTTTATCTTTATGGCAACTCATTATGATCAGGCAAGTTATGATACATGTACAATTGTAAATTAACTTCATGATAAATTTAGTTTGTTGGTTTATAAAACTAAGCGTTGTTATTAAATAATCGCTATGTATCATATAACGCAACTACATTGGTAAACGCAACAATTATATTAAAAATAGGTTCTGTGGTTTGTTTTGTATCCTGTAAACTACAAGCATAGTGATTTGAAGTAGGAGAATAGAACAGCGGGGGCGACCTCAGTAAACGCCGTTATAAAAACTCTTTTTTAATCTTAACTGCATAATAGCATGCATTAACAATTGAATGCCGATATAAAAAAAGCCAAATATCCACCAGCGTCCCATCTGCACCGTTTTGTGCGAAAATAAATGAGCGATCAAATTCGCTGTGAAAAATAGGGGGACAGCGCATAAAAACCAGTAAACGATTCTGATAAAATACAACGATAGTATATTTTTAGGTAAGGTAAATTTTATGCGGTTAATAAATACCAATTCCAGCCAATGCCCGCCAAAAACTATGCAAAACACAACCAGCCAAATCATTTCAAACAGCACAAGTTTACCTTTTTCGCCGGATGGAAATACATGCAACCAATTTAAAATGACGGCAATTATAGTTGCAGTAATAATAGTGCGGATAACTGTTTGAATAAATGACTCCGTAATTTTTTCGGGATTTTTCATCTGTTAAGCTTGGTGTTGGTTTGTATCGGCTTGGTAAATCTGCAAACGCAATTTAAGCTATTTAGCTTGGTTCGGACTACTAAAAACAGGCAAAAAATCAAAAAAATATAAAATCTGTAGTATGGAGAAACGGGCATAGCTGTTCGAAGTATCAGACACTTCGAACAACGGAATACTACAGATAGCAGGGGTAAATAAAAGCAGCGGCAATTTTACCAAAGACGTGCACAAGTGATCCTTTTGTAGCCCCAACCTTGCCGGCATAGTGGAAACCTTTAAAGCCTTATACAAAGCTTTCCAAAGTGCGACGAGCCTTCCAGTAAAGTTAAAGCCTCTTTTGCTTCCTCAAAGGCGTATGTTTTGTCTATTATAGGATGAATATTGTTTATTTCCAGCGCTTTATTCATTCTGTTGAACATTTCTTTTGATCCTACATTAATGCCTTGCAGCTTTATTTGTTTGGTCATGATTTTTACTGTATTAATGGTCCCTCTTAAACCGTTAATTAAGCCAATTATAGAAATTGTGCCGTCCAAAGCCACAACATCAATCGATTTATTAATATGATCGCTTCCCACCACCTCTACAACGTGATTCACGCCGAAGCCATTTGTTATATTCAATACCTCCTCTTCCCAATCAGGAAGTTGTTTATAGTTTATCAGATGATTTACTCCCATTTGTTTTGCAAGTTGCAATTTCTCATCACTGCCAGACAATAGTATAACTTCCGCGCCTGCCATAAGGGCAAACTGGATAGAAAATAACGATACCCCGCCTGTTCCCTGAATAAGAACGGTATTCCCCGGTTGTATCTTATCTTTTTCTATTAAACCATGCCAGGCAGTAAGTGCGGCAACCGGAAGCGTAGCCGCTTCCACGTCGGTTAAAAAAGCTGGAACTTTAATCAGTTCATTTTCACTTAAAACAACATATTCCTGGAGCAGGCCGTCTCTTACTTTCCCTCCCAACGGATTTGCTAACTTTTGAGCCGTCAATTTTCCATCAATCCAGTTCGGAGAGAAAAGCCCGGCTACCCTGTCATTTACAGATACCGTTGTTACTTCACTTCCTACTTCCATGATGGTTCCTACACCATCAGAAACAGGTACTCGTCCTACTGGCGGCTTCCAGTCATCAACACCTTTGATCACCAAAAGATCTCTGTAATTTAAAGACAAGGCCTTGATCTTAACTAACACTTGGTTTGGTAAAAGTTTAGGATAATCTTTTTCAACTAAACTTAAACTGGCTATGCTGTAGCCATTTGTAATTTGATATGCTTTCATATTATTTTGTTAATGCCATTAGAGCGAATTGAGACCAAAGAGATATTTTACATTTATCTTTTGACTTACTTTTTCTCAACAATTTCATATAGGTTGTAATCATAGTTCTTTTGACTACTATGTTGTTATTGGATATATTGGCAGGACAATTCATTTAATCAATTTTAACTTAGTTAATGTAATTTTATGGCACAAATGTATGGTCTTAAAAAGACCATTGATCAGACCATGCCCTTTGTGAGTTACTAATAAATAAATGAGTATGAGTAAAAAGAAAGTTAATTCAACAAACACCTTAAATGAATTTTATCTTGAAGAAAGATGCACTTTAAATAAAGTATTGAAGATTATTGGAAAAAGATGGGTATCAGAAGTTTTGATGCTTATTAAACAAGATATTTCGCGGTTCTCAAATTTAAAGGAATGCTTGAATGGTATTTCAGATAATGTGTTATCATCAGTATTGAATGAATTAGTTAGGTCAAAACTTATAGAGAAAGAGATTTTCAACCAGGTACCATTGAAAGTGGAATATCATATTACTAATAGCGGCCTTGAACTAACAAGGGTAATGCATGAACTTTGTGAGTGGGGTAAAGAGCATATTTCTTATGAAAGCCGTATGAAGCCAACTTTTACCAGGTAGTGTTCATCCGATTATAGACAATAACTCTATTTCGGGCCTGTGGTCTGCTTTCAGATTAGCAATGACCGCGATTTAAAAGGGGCGCTGGAATTGGGCAGGGGCGGGGTACGTTTTTTAGTTGAGCATGTTTGTTATGCCGCATACAAACCACAATCCTGAAAAATCAGGATGTGCAAAATTAAATTAAAGCCCGTCGAGCAAAGTTCAGCGGGCTTTTTGCGTGGCCACATTTATAGCAAAGGCCTTTTTTTGTACCTTTTGGCAAGAATTTTTGCCGCGTCGATTTTTTCCTGTTTAGCGGTCTTAGGGTCGCGCATTTCTTTGGTGGCTTCGTTTTTTTCTTTTTCCCTGGTTTCCATAGTGACAGTGTTTTAATTGTTATTAAGATAAGTTTCTTTTAGGTTAATTTGTTTTTGTTTTTGAGTATTTTAATGTCATTTTAATATCAAAAACAGAAACGTTTTTAATTTATTAGTGTGTTTTTTTTCTTCATGCGATGTATTACACGAATGTATTAAATATATAGTTAATAAAGAAGAGAAAAAAAATAAAAAAATAAGCTAACTGATTATGGATGTGCAGATTGCGAATGTGCAGATTACAGATGTGCAGATGTGCAGATGCTGTCTGAACCTGAATTCACCGAATTAAAGAATTTTCAAAATTTTAAAATTCAACTAATTCAATAAATTCTAAAAATTCCGCTTCAGACAACATCAGGCAACATCTGCACATCTGTAATTTGAAATCTGCACATCAGATGGCATTTGCACATCTGACACCCATTGTTAGTATTTCTATGCTAATCTTACTTTCCCCTTTCGGCACAAAACCTTAATTTCGCTGTTTCAAGAAAAAGAGGAAAAGATTTTGGATTATTTACAAGGTTTAAACCCCGAACAAAGGGCAGCAGTAGAACAAACCGAAGGGCCGGTGATGATCATCGCCGGTGCAGGATCGGGCAAAACAAGGGTTATCACTTACCGGGTAGCACACCTTATCCGTAAGGGTGTCGATTCGTTTAATATACTGGTTTTAACATTTACCAACAAAGCTGCCCGCGAAATGCGCGAGCGTATTACCCATGTTGTTGGTGGCGAGGCAAAGAACATCTGGATGGGAACCTTTCACTCGGTTTTTGCCAAGCTTTTACGCGTGGAGGCCGAAAAAATTGGTTACCCCAGCAACTTTACCATTTACGATACCGACGACAGCAAAAGCGTATTACGCGCCATTATCAAGGAACTTAACCTTGATGATAAGCTGTACGCGGTAAATTTTGTGCTTAACCGTATCTCGGCATCAAAAAACAACCTGATATCTTTCAGGGAATATAATAAGAACGAGCAGATACAGGCCGATGATACAGCTACAGGGCGCGGGCAGCTGGGCAAAATTTACGAGTTGTATGCTACCCGGTGTTTCCGCGCCGGAGCCATGGATTTTGACGATTTGCTGTACAAAACCAACGAGTTGCTTAAACTGCATCCCGATGTATTGAATAAATACCAGCACAAGTTTAAATACCTGATGGTGGATGAGTACCAGGATACCAACTTTTCGCAGTACCTGATTGTGAAAAAACTGGCCGCTGTTAACGAGAATTTATGTGTGGTGGGTGATGATGCGCAAAGTATTTACGCCTTCAGGGGGGCAAATATTCAAAATATCCTGAATTTTGAAAAAGATTACCCCGATTTGAAAGTATTTAAGCTGGAGCAAAACTACCGGTCGACCCAAAATATTGTGAATGTAGCCAATAGCATCATCAGCAATAATAAGGAACAGCTTAAAAAGAATGTTTTTAGCGAAAAGGAAGCCGGCGATAAAATAAAAATTATGCGTGCCTTCAGCGATAATGAAGAAGGTAAAATGGTGGCCGAGTCTATCATGGAAGACAGGAGCCGCCTGGGCAAAAACTGGAATAACTTTGCCATTTTGTATCGTACCAACGCCCAGTCGCGCTCGATGGAAGAGGCTTTGCGTAAGCTGGGTATTCCGTATAAAATTTATGGAGGTTTATCATTCTATCAGCGTAAAGAGATTAAGGATTTGATATCCTATTTCCGCCTAACGTTTAACCCTAACGATGAGGAGGCGCTGAAACGGGTTATCAACTACCCTAAGCGCGGTATTGGCGATACCAGTGTTGATAGGATTATTGTAAGCGCCGATGCACATCAGGTAACGCCCTGGGAGGTAATTGCCGAACCGGCTAAATACTATGACGGTAAACCGCCATCAACCCTTGCTGCCTTTGCAACCATGATTCAAAGCTTTCAGGTGCTGGCTAAAACCAAATCGGCCTATGAGTCGGCTTTATATATTGCGCAGCACTCGGGCCTGTTAAAAGACCTCTACGAGGATAAATCGGTAGAGGGGCTTAACCGCTACGAAAACATCCAGGAACTGCTGAACGGTATCAAAGAGTTTAGCGAGCGTGAAGATATAGAAGAGAAAGGCCTGGATATTTTTATGCAGGATATTGCCCTGCTTACCAACGATGATAAGGATAAAGACAAAGATGCCGATACGGTATCACTGATGACTATTCACTCGTCAAAAGGGCTTGAGTTTTCGCAGGTGAACGTGGTTGGGCTTGAGGAGAATCTTTTCCCTTCGCAAATGTCGCTCAACTCGCGCAGCGATCTGGAAGAGGAGCGCCGCCTGTTTTACGTAGCTGTAACCCGGGCCGAAACCAAACTTACTATAAGCTATGCCACATCGCGTTTTAAGTTTGGAACGCTTATTAGTTGCGAACCAAGCCGGTTTTTGGACGAAATAGATGCCAAATACCTGGAGCTTGATTACAGCGCCAAAACAACAACCGGTAACAACCCGTTTTTTGACGACGAGCGTAAGGCCTGGACCGGCGGTAGCAATAAGCAGGCCGATGCATTCTTGAAACCAAAGCCTGCAACATCGGCGCCGGTAAAAACAACATCTATATTAGCCAAAGCGCATGTGGTATCGGCGGGGTTTAAACCATCCGATACCTCAAACCTGCAGGTGGGTATGGAGGTTGAGCATGAGCGCTTTGGCTTTGGCAAAGTGCTTAGCCTGGAGGGCAACAAGCCCGATGTTAAAGCAACCATTTTTTTTAAAGAAATTGGCCAAAAACAGCTGTTGCTAAAATTTGCTAAACTGTATATAATTAACAATATGAACTAACAGTTAACCACACTTTTTGTGGAATTGTTTCCCCGATCTGGTACTCATCCCCAATCGGTTGTTTGGGACGAACCTGTATTTTAAGGTAAATTAACAATGGCATAACGTTTGGTTGTGTTATCAATACTTAATTTATTATTGATACCCCAAAATGAGCGAGATCACAAAAAAGAAGACAAATAAGTTTGTCGGCAAAAACATCCGTACCCTGCGGCACCAGCACGGATGGAGCCAGGAAGACGTTGCAAACCGTTTAGGCATTTCTATCCCCGCGTTTTCAAAAATTGAAACAGGTGTCACGGATATCAACTTATCACGCCTTGAACAAATTGCAAACATTTTTGAGCTGAATGTGGTGAACCTGCTTGTACTTGATGCCGAAGAAATTGACCTGACCCCATCAAACCTGAGCGTTGCCCAAAAAAAACTTGTTGATCGTGAAGCGGAAATTGCAAACCTGCAACGCAAAGTGATTTTACTTTATGAAGAACTACGTAATAAAAGCGTAATGGCCGTATAATTCAACAGCTGTGTTGTAAACCTTACATATCCGGGTTTATTATACAGTAATTGCTACACTTTGCTTATGAGGAGTTTTTTGGTGTTAAATATTGATTAATAATATTTAATAAAAGGAAATTTTGTAAAATTTACAGGCGGTATAAACATAAAAGGTTTATACCGCTTTGTTATTTTGTTTTTTGGAGTAAAAATTGTGGCATGTTTTTCACCCTGAAAAACGTATACTGCTATGTCCAACTACCTGATATCCATTTCAAAAAACGAAGCTTTAAAAAGCGGTACCATTCATGATCCGCATAGTAAGCTTAAAGTTAAAGCATTTGACATGTTACGGTCAACCTTTAAACCCAGCAAGGGCGAAGTAAGGTTTTTTGTTACAGCCGGCAATGATACCATTGCATTTGAAACGCAGGGCTACAAAAGGCACCGCCAACTGCTTATACTGCAAATGATATCCTGGTATTGCATTTACCTGGGGCTTTTTGAAGCTCAGATACACAACACACTGCCAATGGCTTTTAATTTTAATTAGCGCCGGCTTTTTTTTAAGCCCTTGATTTTTAAATTGAAGATAAGCAATAGTGATTTTACAACCGGTAGAACGTAGTCGAATCGGGGGAAGCGTTTAAAGTTTATAGGATTTATGTCGCGCAAAAGACGCGGGGAGGCAAAGTGATTTGCTTGTTTTTTTTCTTTGTGGTTTAGCAACTTTGCGCGAAAAATATAACAATCTAACGGCGATTTATAGGCGCAGATCTGACTTTTGACTTTTGACTTTTGACTTTTTAATTTTGACTTATCAGGACCTTGCCGGTCCGTGTAGCATATCGCTCATCTCGATGATCTTTTCATCAATTTCCGATACACATTTATCCATCATGGTTATACATTCTTTTTCATCAACAAGGCCTTCTTTTTCCAGGTTAATCAATCCACGCAAGGTGGCTATGGGCCCACGAATCTGGTGCGAAAGGTAAGAGGAATGTTCGGATAGTTTGCGGTTTTTTATCTGGAGGTCTTTCGTGCGCTCATCAATAATCTCTTCAAGATGGTGGTTTATGCGGTCAAGATTATCCTTCTGCCTGGATACTTCGCCGTTAAGCAGGGTAAGCTGGGCATTTGTTTTAGCCTTGCGTTTTACATTGCCAAACAGCAGCCCTATTACAACAAGCAAAAGGCCTGCAACTATCGTTACGGCCCAAAATTTGGTACGGTCATAGGCCTGTCGTTCGGCAATACGCTCGTTTTCCTTTACCTGTTCTTCCTGCTTCCGGGTGGCCTCAATCAGTTTCATTTGAACCGATGTATTAGTTTTAAAAGTGGCGCTATCAACTTTATAAATCTCGCGCAGGTAAAACATGGCCTTGGCGTAATCTTTACGGTTATACTCCAGTTCGTAACTGGTATGTTTGTAATCGTACTCCAGTTTAGGGTCTTTTACCAGCCGGGTATAGTTTATCCCTTCGTTAACTATCTTTTCGGCTTCATCAAATTTTTTCTGGTTCATGTACAACGATGCCAGCGTTAAATCAATACTGGCAATTGATTCGTTCAAATCCTGCCGTTTGGCGTTTGCATTGGCCTCCAGCAGCATGGCCAATGCCTTATCAAATTGGCCAAGTTTAAAATAAACCACACCAATGTTCTGCGCACATTGTACCAGATTTACCGAGTCTTTTAGCGACTTAAAAATAGCCTGGCTGTTATTGTAATATTTCAGCGCCTGGCTGTAGCTGTTTTTGCGGGTATAAACGTTGCCTAAATTGAGGTTTAGCGATGCAATTAAATCTATGTTGTTTATTTTGTTGGCAATGGCCAGTGATTTAAAAAAATAATCGAGCGATTTATTGGCATCGTGGTCACGGTACAGGTTGCCCATGTTATTATATACCTTCGCTTCGCCGCCCAGGTTGCCGGCTTTGGCAAAAAAAGTAACAGCGCTTAAATAATTTTCGAATGATTTTTCGGGTTGGTCAAGGTAATAATTGGCCAGGCCCAAAACGCGGTATGCCTCGGCTATACCATTATTATAATTTAATTTACGGGCCAGGCCCATAGCCTTTGTAGCATCAATAACTGTTTGCTCCGGATCGGTTAAACGATTGGCAAGGGCTTGTTTATTTATGCGGATAATTTCGGTGGTATCCGTTTTTGCATCCCCATCAATATCCTTTGCATATAAGGCAAACGCGGTAAAAAAAAATAAAAGAAATACGATGGTTCTTTTCATTAAAGCGCTGTTACGATGTATTTAAAGTGAAAGTTATAAATTATGCTGAAATATATTGGCAAACCCAAAGAAAAAGATGTTGGTAATTATTTTATAGATTTTTCTTGGAAATTAAAAAACATATCTATATTTGCTTTATTAATTGATTGATATACAGTTAATTAATTTGTATTATAATGTGCATTAATAGTATTTTTGAGCATAAAAACCATGCTTCAAGCTGCGTTTTAGCAGTGAAAAATATTTAAAAACGTTATATGTGTATTAATACGCTGCCTGTTGCTTAAATATAATTGATAAAGTATAAAGTTGCTTTATTGATAACTGCGGGTTATCGTGTTTAAATTTAACAATTTATTTTATAAAATATGTAAAAACGATGGCAAAAACGCAAGCTGTTTTTTAAATATTGCAAAATGTTATCAAAAAAAAGAGGATAAAATATAACTAAAGCTTTTTTACAGGCTATCAAAAAAAGCCTTTACAAATTGTTGGATTTATATGATTAATTAATACTTAAAATAATAGAATTTTAATATAAAATATTTATAAATATGAAAAAATTAACACTCTTAACATTGCTTGTAGCAAGCACAGGAGTTTTATCATCGTCGATTTTGATATCGCAAAAAAAAGTTGAGCAGCCACAGGCCGCAAGTTTTATAAAGGTGGATTCGGGCTTTAAAAAAGACCTGGCAAATGCCGATTGATTATCAGGGCAGCAACACGGGCACACAGAAATTAGATTTATAACAAGTACACAAAAATATAACGATCATGAAAAAATTTATCACCATCACCCTGGCAGTTTTATTCACCGGAAGTATCTCTTCTTGTAAAAAGGAAGCTGTAACCCACGAAACGGCATCGCTGCACACCTACGAAAACAGCGCACGCAGGGACCTTGGTAGTGCCGACTGAAATTTCAAATGATCAATAAAAACATTTAAGAACCCCTAAAAAAATAAAACAACATGAAAAAATTTATCATTATAACTATTGTAAGCTTAACCGCAGCAACAGGTATTTTATCATCGCAAACTACTGTTAAACAAACAGCCAAACCCCAGGCGATAACCCTTGCGCCTTCAACCTCAGGTTTCAGAAAAGATTTAGGCCAGGCCGACTAATTACATACATCGATAACATTTATAAACAAACAAAATATTTAAATCCCCTTAGTTCAAATAAAAATCATGAAAAAGCAATCAATTATAGCAGCATTAGCATTAGGTACTATCCTTACATCATTTGTAAACGCAGATAAAAAAACTGAAATCTTATCTAACCAAACAGCTTTCACCGGCGGCCCGAAAAGAGATTTAGGTAATGCAGATTTTGCATTCACCGGCGGCCCAAAAAGAGACTTAGCTAATGCAGATTTCACAGGTGGCCCGAAAAGAGACTTAGGTAATGCAGACTTTGCATTCACCGGCGGCCCAAAAAGAGACTTAGCTAATGCAGATTTCACAGGTGGCCCAAAAAGAGATTTAGGTAATGCTGACTTTGCATTCACCGGCGGTCCAAAAAGAGATTTAGCTAATGCAGATTTCACAGGTGGCCCGAAAAGAGATTTAGGTAACGCTGACTTTGCTTTCACAGGCGGTCCAAAAAGAGACTTAGCTAATGCAGATTTCACAGGTGGCCCGAAAAGAGACTTAGGTAACGCTGACTTTGCTTTCACAGGCGGTCCAAAAAGAGACTTAGCTAATGCAGATTTCACAGGTGGCCCGAAAAGAGATTTAGGTAACGCTGATTTTGCATTCACCGGCGGCCCGAAAAGAGACTTAGCTAATGCAGATTTCACAGGTGGCCCGAAAAGAGATTTAGGTAACGCTGATTTTGCTTTCACAGGCGGTCCAAAAAGAGACTTAGCTAATGCAGATTTCACA
>Ga0307507_10000363_pt1 | contig 92784 bp, 36 predicted proteins | sample 7_EM_MG_FD_207223 | JGI IMG/M metagenome (GOLD analysis project Ga0307507, IMG submission 207223) | Populus trichocarpa ectomycorrhiza microbial communities from riparian zone in the Pacific Northwest, United States - 7_EM | ecosystem: Host-associated > Plants > Roots > Unclassified | place...
TTTATAACCCCCCAAAAAACCCCCCCCCCCCCCCCCCCCCCCCCAAATATATAATAGTTATTTTAATGTAACGTAGTATAAGGGTATAAAAAGACTTTAGGGAAGATTTAAAAGAATAATATAAATTCTATTTAAATCTAAGGGTATATAGCTCTTATAGAGAATAAGACATTATATAAAAAAGAGAAGGCAATAACGAAAGAATCTTATAATTAAATAGTTAAGGGCCTTAGTGGTTAATATATATACATATACGCACGCGGTCTTTAACGGACTTTAGTAGAATTTAATTAACCTATTAGAACTTGGCAAAAGTTAATAAAGCTAGCAGAATTCGGCAGAATTTAATTAAAGCGTCGGAATCTATCTATTGAGTATTTCATTAAAACATTCCTACTATAACTAGGCAAGTCCCATTACAAAACCTAACCTACTTAGTAGGCTAATAATAATATAATAGAAATAGCATAGTTGGTGTAGTTAAAGTAGCGATCCCCTGTAATAAGAGTTTATCTTAGTATAATATATATATATAGACAATATATAACTGTTTAATATTTTATAATATATTACCTTAGTGTTAACTATTATATAATGTATTAGTCCCTAACCGGCTCTAGCAGACCTTAGTAACATTACGGGTAAAACACCAGTGACTCGCCTGCGGGTTAACAGCGACATAACAACAAAGGAAATGGCTAGAACTATTAGCCGCCTTTTAAATAATATAGTACTAGGACTAGATGAGATACCAAATAAGGCCTTAAAGATCTGTGGACCACTTATAGCACCTTAGCTTGCAGATATAGCTAGAGCATACTTTTGTTATGGGACACCTCCGTGACACCTTATACACGTCCACCTGTTTCCACCAACGTAGTAAAAAGAGACCGACCGCGAAACGGCAATCTGATGGCAATCTGCCGGCAATCTACGGCAATCTAACGGCAGTCTGCCGCATTCTGCTATATTCTACCAAGTCCACTAAATTCTGCCAAGTTCTGCTAGGACCGCTCCTTAAATCCTATTCTACTCTATGTACGTATTAACTAAGCAACCAAACAAACAATATATACCCTTTCTTCCCGTTTCCTTACCTTCTCTCCTTACGCAACGTCTTAACTTTATTACGCAGTTTATATATATAGCTTAATAATATCTACTTTGCTATATATTATTACCGCTTATACTCACTCCGTAATACTACGTTGCGTTAACCTTATATACTACCCTTTAAAATATAGAATAACCCTAAAGCCCCTATAACAGCCGCCGGCATTATATCCGCACTCTAAGAACAATTAGTAGAGATATAGAAGTCCTTTATAGACGCCCTTGTACAGAACTAAGCCACTTTAACTTAATAACAAGCCGAATAAGAAGTACGATACCTATAAATAATTAAGGACCTTTAAGAAGAAGTCCGTACCCTTAAAATGCCTATACTAGGGCCCTAAGACCAAACACCTTCTTTGGAAACAAATACGCGAGACAAGAGTCCCAAACCTATAGTAGCTATTCACCCTAAACTAACTACCACACCATAATAATCCAAATAACTACTAAACCCTCTAATATTTACTGGTAAACAATAAGAACTCTAATTATTTCTAAGCTAGCTTAAAAATAAGCTAACTGGTAATATTAACTGCTACCTAACTAAAGCCAACTAACTCTGCTACGCCCTAAGTTGACTAGGAGAAGACGTAGCTAATTTTATTAAACCCCTTTAACCGAACTTAGTATAAAGTCTAGTTGTACTTCTTAAAGCTATGTACAGTAACCTAAACCACTAAGCTACCGCTTAGAGGAAGATAAACTATATAACTTAAGGAATAAAAAGCTTTCTAATATACTTCTCCGAATTTAACCATTATATAAAGGAAATAGGCTGGAATGACTCCATACTGGTTAACAGCCTTATTAAGTCCCTAAGCCCTAAACTAAAAATCTCCCTAATAGGTGTAGACCTACTAGGAGCCCTTAACGCCTGCGTAAACGTTATTAATAAACGGTATAATGATATACTACGCCTAACACTAAAGTCTACTTCTTAATATAATATGATAGCTCCGTAAATGTTTACTAAGTTATTATCTTAGCCTAAGTACCCTAACGCCATAGATATTAACATAGGGGCCCTAAGATACGCTCTACTAGGGTCCCCTAAATAAGAACAACGTATTAAGCTAGGCCTTTACTTTAAATGCGGAAGCAAGGATTATATCTTAAGATACTGCTTTGTCCCTATACCCTAATACAACTTATAAATAGCCAATACTAACAACCGTTTACCGTATTAACCCTCTAGTTACTATCCCTAATCTTTACCTAGTTCTAGCCCCATATCTAGTAAGTACTACTTATAAGGACGAAGTTACAACTAATGTTTTATAGAAACCCCTTCCTACTTGCTACTAAAAGGTATGTCCTAGAGTTAAGTCGCTCTCTGGGATAGCTATGTTATAGGATCTTGTTAAATATATTAGATGTTATAAACCCTAACTCTTAGGATTATAGTATAACCGTTAACTGCCATCTTTAGTAGAAAGGTTAATAGGCTAATGCTTAAGTCCTAATTAACACAGGAGCTAGTGGTATAGGATTTATTAATAAGATCTTTGTGTAAGACAATAGGTTTACCCTAATACCCCTTAACCGGCATATTAATGTATTTAGATTTAACGGTAAACGCACTATCTTGGGCTATATTACTTATATAGCGGCCTTAAGACTCTAATACCTAAACCACAAAGAATTAATTAAGCTCTTTGCAACTACCCTAGGTTACCTAGTAATCCTTAAATAACCCTAGATAAAGCTATATAAGATAACTATTAACTAGAACAACCTTAAGCTTCTATTTACCGCCTCCCGTTATAAGCAAAAGTGCCTTATAACTTGCTGCTTAAACCCTAAACCAAAATCTAAAGAATCTACTAGAATCCACTAGTCTAAGATTTCTAGTAACATCTACCCTATACCTAAAAAGTCTACCCAATTCCACCTACCCGAGAATTCCACTAAATTCCACTAATATAGGATTTCCACTAACGTCTACTAAGAATCCGAAAGTTATACCAAACCATATATACCAACCCTAACTACTATACCGCCCCAAACTAAGCAGAAGCCTAAGCTTAAGCTTAAGCTTAATATATAAAAGCACCAGAAGAACTAGTATTCTATTATAAAAAGAATACTTAAAGAACCTGAACCTAAATCTAATACTAACTCTGTACCTAATACCGAACCTAAACCTAAATCTAATACTAACTCCGTACCTAATACTAAACCTAAACCCAAACAAGAAACTATATAAGAAACTAAGGACAATCTAAGCTCGCTTAACACCTTAGATATTTATATAATTAGAGCTACCCCATTAGTATAACTCGCTAGGAAACCTAAATATATAATCTTCGCCGTTATAATAGCCGATATTAAAAAGGCCCTAGCACTAAAGAAGCACACTAACCCTACTATAAGCACCTAGAGGTATTTTTATAAAGGGAAGCTAATAAGTTAGTAAAGTACTAACTATATAACTATAAGATTATACTCAAAGAAGGAAAACAGCTAGGATTTAGACCACTATATAGAATGTCCTAAAACGAACTCTAAGTGCTGCGGAAGTACTTAGACGAATACCTTAGTAAGGGATTTATTAGAGCAAGCTGTAACGGAGCCTTGTAGTAGGTACTACGGTAGACTCGTCAATGGGCTAGGTATGTAGGTATAACCAAGGTCAACAACGTAATAATAACTAGTGGAGTGGTTGCCCAACAGATTAACTCTAATTATATTCTAAGATTTACTACGAAGAGAGAACTATCTGGGTAGGGACTATGGTCCTTTAAATACACAACTATATGCCTAAGAAATCCCTTCGCTCTATAAGGTACGTATGCTCTATACGCTCTATATAGATCACACAGATTATATAGATTATATAGATTACATCACGTAACCTCGGCTACCATTTCTTATTACATAGTTCCACCGGATCCATCCTAGACTATGCCCTTATTAACTAACTAGCTTCTTTTAACTCCTCTCTAAGTAGTTATAATATTGTACTTAAAGCGTCCGTAACACTATCTCCCTCCTTTTTATCTTCGTCCTTAAAGATTCCTAATATCTCTAAGTTGTCTACTAGAGGTGTAATATCTATTTGTTTAATTTGGTTAATATCCTTATTTATTATACCTAAAGCTTCTTCTTCTTCTTTTACCGTTTAATGTGCTCGCACTATTACTGCGATACTATCGCTAGATAAGGTTATGCCATCTCTGTGTTCTTGTTGTATAAAAGAGGGGTTGGCTTGTGTTACGCTGGTAAGTCCTTTGTCTTGGCAACCTTCCTCTTGCTTGGAGTATACCAAAGCGAACGTTTGGTCTTCCTGTAATGTTCGTTCCATCTCTAACGCTAAGTATGCGCGTCCTATAACTCTTAATAGTCTTTAAGTTCCCTAAGTAACTTGTTATAGGGTCTCGCGTTTAATCTGCTGCTATAAAGCTTAACGATAAACTCTTGGCTTCTCTTATAGAGCTTTAGCGTACTTGCGCTGCCTACAAGGCGTACTTATCTACCTCTGCCCGCCTACTTTGTCTTAAGAAAGTGCGTAAGAAGGTCCGTTCTAAGGAGTGGAAACTTATTTAATAGGGTTTGTCTAAGCTAGGTAATAAGAGAGTAACGTCTCCAGAGAAGGAAATAACTCTAAGTAACGTAGCAGTTGCTCTTCCCGGGTCCCCCTTAGGTGACTCGTCCTTTAGTGATCCCTTTTTAATGCTTTCTAACCTGCTTTCTTCTAGTACTCCCATACCTTTCCTATAGCGTTTTCTAGGTTGCTTAGTAGTTCCTAGGTAGTCTCAGTATAGCCTATCCACTTTACTTTATACCATGTTTTATTATCTATATCCTTATAACTAATAATCTTTAAAACTTACTATTTATCTTCTTCCTGTCCTCTATACGTGTTTACCTTATAGACTAGTAGCTTAACATTCCTGTATGCTGGCTCTAGTATTATAATATGCTATATAGGGTAGATCTTTATTTTGGCTGGTAGGTTTAACTTATATATAACTAATAAAATTCTCTTTATAATTTTAAAAGGTCCTAGTCTAACGTGGTCTAACTTTTTGCTTAGTCGTTAACTCTTAAAATTTTTGTATAGTAGCCACACTTTATCTCCCTCCTTAAGATCTAGTCCCTTAGATCTCTTAGCGTTATAGTACTTTTTCATTCTCTATTATACCATCTTAGCTATTTCTTTAAGGTCTGCATAAAGATTTATTAACGTCTCCATTTTTTCTTTAGCTATGCTACTTGTTTTCTTTACTTAACGTAGTAATAATAATAATCTTAGCTTATACCCGTAATTCGCCTTAAATGGTAATGTTCCCATTTCTTCCTGTAGTGTTATATTATATATAAACTGTGTAACTAGTAGTAACAATACCTAATTATTATATGCGTGATTAATATAATGCCTTAGATACTGCTCTAGTATCTAGTTTAATCTTTCCGTTTATCCGTCTGTCTGCGGATAATACGCTATTAAGGTTACTACGCAAACTCCTTATCCCGCTAAGAATACCTCCTAGAATGCTGCTATAAATCTTAGATCTCTATCTAATATAACTTTATCTAGTGCTCCGTGTCTTATAAACACTTCCTTAATATAGATTCTAGCGATATCTTCTACTAATATCTCTTCTGTGCACGCTATAAAGTATCCCTACTTTATAAGCTTATCTACTATTATTAAGATCGCGTTATAATCTTATCCTATAATAGGATCTCTTAACTTTAGCAACTTTATAATAAAGTCCTATAATATAACTTCCTATAGTCTTTCTAGTATTTTAATAGGTTATAGCTCTCTATACGGCTTATGCCTTATTAGTTTATTTCTTTAGCAATTTAGATATTCCTTTATAACTTATCTCGCTAGTCCCTAGATTCCTTAAATAATATACTCCTCTTAAAGTCTTAACACTAAGCCTATATCTCCACTGTGTCCTTATATTAGTCCCTTATAAAATAACTTAACAAACTCTTTTATAATAGACCTTGGAATATAAGTCGCTTCTCTATTCTTGTACTATTCCGTATTTAGATCCTCTGCTTATATATCTTAGATCTTCTATATCTAATTACTCTCTAGTAATTTATAGATCTAACTTTCTTTAGTTGCTGTGATCTTTGGATAATTATACCTAATTACTCCATCTTAATCCTTTTGCAGTAAAGCCCTTAATAGCTTTTTATTATTTTACAACTCTGCCTTCCTGCTAAGTATATCTACTCTTATATTTTTAGTACCCTTAGTATACTAAATTTTGAAATAATATTCTGCAAGTATTTCCGCCTATCTAACTTATCTTCTATTTAACTCTTTTATTGTTAGGAATTCTATAAGATTCTTATAGTCCGTCTTAACTATAAATAGTTTCTCTATACCTTATAAGAATGCTCTCTATTTCTTAAGTACTGTAACTATACCTAACAACTCCTTGTTATAAATGTGATAGTTTAGTTCTGGTGGTGTTATCTTTCTACTATAGTATGCTACTAGATACTATGCGTCCTAATGCTTCTATAGCAAATATGCTTCTAGTACAAAGTCTAATATATCTATCTTAACAACTGTTTCTAACTTTGGTTAGTAGATCTTAAGGATTAGTTCCTAGGTAAACAACTCTTTTAGTTTTTTAAACAGTTTTCTTTACTCTTTTACCTAAACCCATAGTTCCTCTTTCTTTATTAGCCTTATAAACGGCTTAATGCTCTTTAACTACTATACTATAAACCTCCTATAGTAATTACAAAACCCTAGAAATAATCTTAACTATGTAACGTTCTCTAGTTCTTGCTAATTCACTATAGCTTTAACTTTCTTTAGGTCTATGCTAACTTTTCCTAGTTTAATAATAAATCCTATAAAATTAGTCTTTCTTATAAAGAACTCGCATTTCTTAATTGCTACTGGCATCTGTTCTTCTTATAGTCTCTTTAAAACCCACTTAATATATTCTCTATATTCTTCCTTACTTATTAAGTAGATAATAATATTGTTAAGGTATATCATAATAAACTTATTAAGGTGTTCTCCTAATACGCTATTAATTTGCTTCTAGAATATTACTAGTGCGTTTATAAGCCTAAATTGTATAACTAATAGCTTATATGGTCCTTCCTTTAACCTAAAAGCTGCTTTTTATTTATTACCTTCCTTAATCCTAATCTAATAGTACGCCCATCTTAGATCTATCTTTGTAAAGATTTACGCATTACCTATCCTATCTTAGATTTTGCTAATTAAGGGTAAAGGATACCTATCCTTCCTAATAATGCTATTTAACTATCTATAGTCTATACACATCCTAAGTTTTCTGTTTTTCTTTAGAATAAATAATACTGGATATCCTGCTAATAACTATAATGGTTTAATATATCCCTTTTATAAGTTCTCCTAGATAAACTCTTTAAGCGCTACTAACTTGGTTTTAGTAAGCTTATAGATTAAAAAGAACTTTAGACTTGTTCCTAGTTCTAACTCTATCTTATAGTCCTATACTATATACTCTAATAGCTTTTCACTTTCTAGTAACTATAACTTTTTACTATACTTATAGTATCTCTTTAGTATATAACTTAAGCCTTACTTAGTCTCTTCATATATCGCTCCAACTTAGTACTATATCAACTTGGTTTGCTATTGCATCTTACATTATTAAGTATCTCTAATATTGACCTAACCTATAACCTAATCTATTCTTAGATTATATTCCTATAACTAAGGTATCCCTAGTATTACCTCATCCTTTCCTAACAGTAGGATATTAAAAGACATCTTAACCTATCTCCTTTTAATAGTTAACTAAATAGGTCCTATTTTAAGATTAATAATGCCTCCTTTATAGGCTATCTAATCTTCTAAAATTATTGTAAGTAGATACAGATATTCCTTTTATCTATATAGTAACCCTATTCTTTCCACTGCTACTAGTAATATATGGTTCCTTATTACTCCACTATCTATTAGTGCTTTAAACTATTAATCTTGCTACTTAATTTATAAATTTAGGTGCCAACCTTAAATTTCTTTAAGGGTCTAAGGCTCTATTACTAGTTCCCTCTAGTCCTATAGGCCTCCCCTTTTCCTAACTATTAGCTACTAGATCCTATTATACTTGGTCCTCTTTAGGCTAATACTTAGTTTATTTCTTTTCCTCTATATACTATAGACAAGTATTCTCTAGATAATTCTACTACTATTTTCTATCTAGGCATTCTTCCGTAAGGAATCTTCCTAGTTAAAGTATTAGGTCCCCTTAACTCTATACTTCTATTGGGTGCTATCTATATATATACTTAGCATTTCTAAACCGCTTTTCTTCTGGTGCCTAATATATTCTTGCTAGGTATTTTTAGTTCTTATCCTTAGGTGCTCTATATATATTACATGTGTTATCTATATAAGCTATCCACAATAGTATATAATACACTAGGTGCTTTAGGTTAACTCTTAGCTTGTTTTCGTTCTTAAGTTTAAACCTATACTGTGTTAACCTAACTGCTAGTATCTCTATTACGGATACTAAGATTTATCACTTACTTCTCTAGTCCCTAGATCCCTTCTTCTAGATTCCTTAATGTTATAATTAATACTCCTTTAATATAACTTATGCGTTTCTCCGTAATAGGTTAGTCTTAGACAACTTTTTTATCTAGCTATATATAAAAATCTTCCTATTTATCGTTATATTGTTGCCTATACTACTTTCTATATAACTGGTTTAGTATATATAGTCTGTCTATTAGAAAGTACCTTATTATTACTACATTATAATATCCTTTAGTATGTCTTTCTTTAAACCTAGTTAGAATCCTTAGATCCTCTTCTTATTCTAGTTTGTTTAACTATTTTACCCTAGGCGTCCCTGCCTTAGGCCTATTAATAACTCTTTATATAGGTGCTCTGTCCCTTATATAACCTACTATAGACCTTTTATCTAGCTTTTACTCTTACTATACAATAATTCTTACTCTAAATTTATCCATAGTTTCTTATTTTCTGCGTCTTACAGCTAGATCCTTAAAGTTATCTTACTTCTTAATCTCTGTATTAACTTTTTAATCTTTAGACTAAATACTATATTCACCTAGAATAGACGTCCTTACTTATTCCCTAAACTTATAGTTCTTAAACTTACGTCCTATACTTATTTATTTACCTTCAAACTAAGCTATTACTCTTTTCCACCGGTTTTCGTCTATTATGGGTGCTTAAGCCTTCCTTATTACGTCTTATAAATCTTAAGAATCTTAAGCGTCTCTTATCTTTTTGTAAGAATCTTAAGCCTATAGCCTTTTTCCTTTTATAAGTGGTAAGCTAGCACTAGCAGTTGTCTACTTACTTAATTATCTTTAAATATTACTCCTTCTATCTTATAAAGTAATAGATATTATATTTAATAGTGTTATAATACCCGTTACTAATCCTTGTTCTATAGAGGTCTTGGTCTCTGCTTCTATTACGTTATTAAGGTTTAAGTGCTTATAGTTAGCCTCTTTTTCTTCCTTATTACTATTAATTAATAAGTACTCTAACTCTATTATTATTATTACTAATCTTTATCTGTATATTGCTATAATATCTTAATCTAGCTTATAGGGTTAATTTTGTTCTTTATCTAACTCCCTAGTTCCCTTAAGTCCTCTTAACTCTAGCTTTTATGGCTAATAGCTTACGCTATACTTAGCGTCCTTATAAATTTAGTATGCGTTATTATAATAAAACGCGAAGTGCTTAACTAAATACTCCTTAGTCCCGCGTAATACACTTATATCCGTATTATTATACTCTAACAACCTAGTACCTTTTACCGCGTGGTTACTCTAACCACCTCTATAGTCTTTAGTAAAATAACCTTTCTTTCTATAATTTATATAAGCTCTATTTTTAAACCATTCTTCTTGCTATAAAGTCCGCCTAAATATCTTCTGCTACTAAGATCCCTAGTTTAGCCTCTACTCCTTAGTCCTATAATTACTTAATCCTTAACCTCTAGGTTTCTATAGTTTTTTTATCCATCTCTTAGATTCTTTAATACCACTTAGGTCCATTAGCTCTGCGCCATTCCATAGTTTTTAACTCTGTGTCTATTATTGCGTATTCTACGCCTTATATAACTATAGAACTCTATCTTGCCCTTTCTTAGCTTGTTCCCTTTAATAAATCCTATTATTAATCTTTATTGCTTAATCTATTAACTCTCTTAGAGTATCCGTATCTTCTATTAAAATAATTACGTCCTAGACTTTAGCCTTAAGTCCTTACTTATACTATGCCATAAGCGCTTTATTATTCTACTTAACCTATATTATAAGTATCTAAAACTGTATTATATACTCAATTGCTAAAGTGCGTTATACTAGATTCTAAAGTTTTTATTCCGCTATGGTTAATACCTCTAAGTTACTAAATATCTATATTAACCTTTCCGTAAACCCATTCTAGTTAGTAAATATATACCATACTTCCTAATTAGCAGTTAATATTCCATTTATCTATATCTTAGTAAGGTAAGGTTTAAACTACTTAAGTGCTCTTCCTGTTAAGAATAATCCTATATACGCCACTTGGTCTATAGACGTTGCCAACTTTACTCCTTCTTATATAACCTTAAAGTGCATTTACGTAAGGAATCCTTTAAGTTTTAACCTTTCCCCTAAGAATTGTTTAATTAATAGTAGCTTAACCTTAGCTGCTCTAATGCCATTAATACAATCCTTAAGTATCCTATTATTGTCTGTTAATTAATTAACCATTTCTTATAACTAACCTATTATAACTAGCCATAAATCTGTATCCCTTATACTGGTGTCTCTTCCTAACCCTAAGGTCGTAGCTACCGTAGACGGCGTTATAACTGGTGCTTTTAGTAGTATATTGTTTGACCTTCCTGGTTTAATACTGTAACCTTAGTAGTAAATATATAACGGAGTCTTGTAGTAAGTACTACGGTGGACTTATTAATAGGCTGGGTATATAGGTATAACTAAGGTTAATAATGTAATAATAACTAGTGGAGTAGTTGCCTAATAGATTAACTCTAATTATATTCTAAGATTTACTATAAAGAGAGAACTATCTAGGTAGGGACTGTGGTCCTTTAAATACACAACCATACGCCTAAGAAATCCCTTCGCTCTGTGAGGTACGTGTGCTCTATACACTCTATATAGATTATATAGATCACATAGATTATATAGATTACATTATATAACCTCAGCTACCATTCCTCGTTATACGGTTCCACTAGATCTATCCTGGACTATGCCCTTATTAACTAACTAGCTTCTTCCAACTCCTCTCTAAGTAGTTATAACATTGTACTTAAAGCGTCCTTAACACAAGCTCTTCGCCCGTAGCTATATCTATAATCTTTATTAAGAAACCTAGCAGCGGTCTGTGCTTTTATATAGACTACTAAGCTCTTAACGCTATTACTATTAAGAATTAATACCCACTCCCGTTAATTTAAGAGACATTAAATTAATTAAGTAAGGCTCGCTACTATACGAAACTCGATCTTATTTACACATTTAACCGCCTTTATATCACAAAAGGAGATAAATGGCTTACTGTATTCTATATTAGATACAGACTATTTAAATACTTAGTAACGCCGTTCGGCCTTATAAATGCCCTAAGTTTATTCTAACACTTTATAAATAATACCCTATAACCTTACCTAGACGTTTTCTATACTGCTTATATTAACAATATCCTGGTATATAGTAATAACCTAACTAAATATAAGAAACACGTTAACCTTGTCCTAAAAGCCCTATATAGAGCTGGCCTATAATTAGATATAGATAAATGCAAGTTCTATAAAATGGAAGTTCTATACCTTAGACTTGTTATTTTTATAGACGGCATATAAATGGACCTAAAGAAGATTGAAGTAATTGTAAACTGGTAAGAACCTAAAAATCTTAAGGATGTAAGAGTCTTTATAGGATTTACTAACTTCTACTAATGGTTTATTAACAACTTCTCCGCCCTAGTTTTACCCCTTATGGCTCTAACCTAAAAGGATAAAGCCTTTATTTTTAATAAGGAATATAAGAAGGCCTTTACCTACCTAAAAGTTATGTTTACTACTATACCTATACTCTAATACTTTAACCCAAACTGAAAGAGTATTGTAAAAGCTAACTCATCTAACTACGTCACTAGAGGCATTCTGTCCCAATATAATAAGAAAGAAGTACTATACCCTATAGTATACTTCTTAAAATAACTAAGTCCAGCCAAATATAACTACGAGATCTATAATAAGGAATTGTTGGCTATTATTAGATATTTTAAATAATAGTAATCTAAACTAGAAGGCGCCGGATTTCTAATTAAGGTCCTTAGCGACTATAAGAATCTATAGTACTTTATAACTACGAAATAGCTAAGTTATTGTTAGGCCCGCTGGTTAGAATATCTATCTTGTTTCTAATTCTTAATTATATAGGCGTTTAAGGTTAGAAACTTAATACCCTAACCTAATGTTTATAAGATATACTAGTATAAGAAAAAGCGCGTGCCTACCGTAATTAAACCCTACTTCGCCCTAAGCTATTTAACCCTTCCGTTAAAGACGTTATAATATATATCCTTAAAATAACTAATCGATCAATTAAACAGATAATAGTTAATAAATACCTAAATAACGAGTTTATCTAAGAGACACTTAAGCTAATTTAAGATGGCGTTAGACGCTCTAAAAAGATCTCTTTAAGTAAATATAAAGCTTATAGAGACCGCTTATTGTAACGGTGCTGGTGCGCGTCACCTGCCATATTCAACCAATCAGGATTTTCCATGCCCGGCATGGAAAATCGCTATTGGCTCGCTTACCACTGGCGCCTTGGCGGCCCTCGCGACATGTCTACCTACTGCCCCTAAACGATTCTTCTTCTTCTTCTTCTCCTTAGCTTAGTATCTTTACTAGATAGCAATCCACAAGCTTTGGTTTAGAGGCATTTATGCGAGCCATTATATTATACTAAGCTCTCCCTATACTGCCTGGGAAGGCCTTAATAATATCCCACCCTAAAAGAAACTTTGTCTACAATAATGTGTTAACGCACTATACTTAGACACCAAAACAACTCTATACTACCTAGGAAGGCCTTAATAATATCCTACCCTATAAGCCAGACAGGATTGGACCTGTACCCCCAGAATTAAAACCGCACAATTCTAATAAACCTTAGGAAGCTAATAATGGCACCTAAAGCGAGCTTATCTAAAAGAGCTGCCCTAACCTAAGAAGAATATAAGATTTAATTAGGATCCGAAATTAAAGATAATAATGACATTATGGACGTACACAAACAGATTCGTGCCCTAACGGCCAATTAGGAAGCCAACTGTCTCCAAGCTTAAAGCATATAGGAGACCCTATAAGAGATCCTGGATAGCCTTGCGGCCCTATAAGGCAGCTTAGCTCCCCCTTCTAGAAGTCCTAGTCGTCCTATTAACTCTACTAAATGTAATATACTAGGGAGTACGGATACAATAATAAAGTAATTAAAGTCTATTAAGCTCTCTAACCCCTAACTACTGTCTAACGGGATAGACCCTACCTTTAAGAATTAGAGGATTTAAGTACAAGGAAAGCTCTATATTAACTATAACTATTTCCTTTCTAAAGAAGCTAAAATACTTTACCTCTTTGGTTAAACTATAGGGGACGCTTAACGGCACCTTTAGGCCAAGTTTAAGGATAAGTCCCCTATCCGATTTATATCTGTTAATAAGATAATATGGCACCTAGCGGCTATCTATATTAACCCAAATAAAGTATAAGATGCTTAGTACAACTATAATTGCCTAATAATAAAACCAAACTAACCCTTTACTGAGTTCTAGACTCAATTCCTATACCTTGCGGGAGAGGGCTAGGTTCCCCTTAAAAACTACCGTTTAGACCTATATAATAAGCTAATAATCCAGCTACAAGAAAAGATTACTATAACCTTAGATAACCTGCTGATATATAAAAGACTCGCAGCTCGTTGCCTATTGTTAGACTTAGAACTAAAGCAGATTGACGCCCACCCTAATTAGTAGAAGCGACTCTATAGCGATTGGAACTTGTCAGCCACACCTATAGGAGCTGGAGTAGGAAGACAAGCTGTGACTGCCCTTATACCAAAGGCGGTTACAACTACGCACCGGCGAGCCTTGCCCGACTAGCCACGTACCACGCCCTTAACTAGTACTTGTTGCAATACCCTAATCAACCCTGCCTTGGCCACGTGCTATAACTGTAATAAGGAGGGTTACTTTACCTTGTCTTACCCAGAGCTAAAGGGTATAGGCGATATTAAGGAGATGGAGGAAGGAGAAATATCTAATAAGTTGGGAAAAGAAGAGCCCTAGGGAAAGACTCCCCCCTAGGGTACCCTATTAATTTTAAAGAGATTAATTTAAGTTAGTTAATAGGTGGAAAACACTTTATAGTTTTATATATAGTATCTTAAAATAGATATAGAGTTAACACAACCACCCTTATTAACACTAGAGCAAATAGCTTCGCCTTTATAAATACTGCCTATGCAATTAACGTTGCCAAGTTTCTAAATGTAAAAGCCACCCTACTAGAGAAGCCTGTCTAGGTAAAAGGCTATAACGACCAAGCCGGTTAACCGGTTACCTATATCTTAAAGTTGCATATTTCTCTTAATAGACGACGCTAATATAGTATCCCATTTTATATCCTAGACCTAGGGTCCTATAATATAATCCTAGACCGAAAATGGATGTTCTACTTTAATATTTGGCTAAATATACAGTAAAGACAGTTTGTCTGGCCGGAGGATAGACTAAAGATACCCTCCTTTATTAGAGAAATTTAAACTAACCGTAAAACACTAGCCGCAAGGGCTAACTCTATCTACTAGTAGGATGTCCAGGCCCGTAACCTAGCCTTTGCCTAAGAAGACGCCTGCCGCGAAGCTAGAAAGAACTCTATACTAATAAAGATACTCTCCTAAAGCACCATATTTAAAGAGGACTCTATATACGGAAGCGGGACGGATAGTGATGTAGACAATGTTTAAATTACATAGATCTAACCAGCATGGAAAAGAACGTACTAATAGGATATAAGGGATAGCCTTTAGAAGATGCAATAGGAGCTAAAAGGAGTAATAATAACGCCAATACCCTAGAAGTCCCTAAAGTTACATACGCCCCTATTATTAGGTAACCCCCCCATAGTAGATATCGCCATAATTAGCGCTATAGCGTTCTACTTTAATATATACCAGAAGGACAATAAGGTCTTTACCACAAGCCTATATAAGATTAACCAAATTATTAAGGATAGGGAGGAAAAGCTAGCCGAGAAGGCTGATAAGGAACTAGTTAAACGCCTCCTTCCTACTTTCTATATAAGTTATAAGGACGCATTCTTAAAGGCGGCTTTAGATAAGTTGCCCCCTTACCAGACATACAATTACAAGATTTAATTAGAAGACAATGACTTGCTAGGCTATAGCCCTCTCTACTAATAATTAATGGATAAGCTAAAGGCAATAAAGTAGTACTTAATTAATAACCTTAACAAAGGGTTTATCGGGCTAAGTTAAGCCCCTTTTGCTTCCCCTATCCTGTTTATAAAAAAGCCTAATAGAGGCCTTTGTTTTTATATTAACTATTAGAAGCTAAACGCTATTACTTAAAAGGATTAGTATGCTATTCCTTTAATTAATAAGACCCTTGCATGTCTAAGCTAGGCAAAGATCTTTACTAAACTTAATATCCGTTAAGCTTTCCACCAAATTAGAATAGACCCTATATCTAAAGATTTAACAATATTTTATACCTATTATAGGTCCTATAAATATAAAGTTCTTCCTTTTAGACTAATAAACGGACCGGCTACGTACTAAAGGTATATAAATGATGTTCTTTTTAATTACCTTAACGAATTCTGCATGGCATACCTAGACAACATTCTTATATACTTGGACAATAAACTTAAGCACCAAGTTTATGTTAAGAAGGTCCTAGAGAGATTATGGAACACAGGCTTATAAGTTAATATCAAGAAATATAAATTTAGGGTAAAACGCATAAAGTACCTTAGGTTTATTGTGAGTATAAATAGGATTAAAGTGGACCCTAAGAAGGTTAAAGCAATCTGCAGCTAAAAGCCCCCTTATACTATAAAGGGGATCTAGTCCTTCCTTAGATTTTATAGTTTCTATTACCAGTTTATCCATAACTATAGAGTTATAGCGAAGCCTCTTGTACGACTTACCCGGAAAGGTATGCCTTTTATATTTAGTAATAACTGCATAGAGGCCTTTGGAGAGTTAAAAGATCGGCTTATTTCTTCTCTAATCCTTTATTATTATAACCCGGACCTTAAATTAATGCTAGAAACGGACGCTTCTAACGGAGTCGTAGTAGGAGTCCTGTCACAACTATATCTAGATGGCGAATAGTACCCTATCGCTTTCTTCTTAAAAATAATAGACCTAGCTAAGTATAACTATAAGGTACATAATAAAGAAATACTAGCTATTATTTAATTACTGTCCTAATGGCGCGCAGAGCTTAAAGGCACGAACTCTTGGATTAAGGTTTATACTAATTATAAAGCCTTAGAGTATTTTATAATAATAAAGTAGCTTACTAGTTAATAGGCTTAATAGGCTAAAATACTCTCTTAATTCTTCTTTATAATTATATACCGCCCAAGTACATAAAACTCTAAGGCTAATGCTCTAACCTAGAGAGAATAGGATGTAGGCCCCTAGGACGAGCTAAAGGCTTAATATCGCATATGTGCCCTCCTCTATCCTAAACAGCTTAACCTATGCATCCTTAAGGAACTAAACTCTAAATAGAATAAGCTAGCACCTATAGAAGGAGAGTTCTTAGACGAACCAATGGGATTAGTTAACCGCATCTTAACCATAAACCGCATAGCCAAATCCCTAAAGGCCCTCCGTGACTAAGCCTTAAAAGGTAACCCTAATTTAGAAATAGAAGAGGGACTGCTCTTATACTAAAAATAGCTTATAGTTCCAGATGTTAATAACCTATAAATAGAGCTAATCTGGGAAGCCCACTGTTAAGTCTTAACGGCGCACCCTAGTTAAGATAAGAACTACCAACTACTAGCGCCCCATTACTATTGGTGAGGACTTCTATCCAATATAGAATAATTTATTAGAAACTGCCACGCCTGTAAACGCGTGGATCCCCCTAGGGATTAAACTCCTAGATAGTTATAACCATTACTAGTTCTAGAATACCCTTAGCAATATATTATAATAGACTTTAAGTCGTTTCTAAAAGACGCCCATAGCCACAACGCGGCCTTTATAGTAATTAACTAACTATACAAACAATCTACCTCCCTCCCTTGCTTTAAGACCATAACTATAAATAATATAGCTCGCCTCTATATTAACAATATCTACCAATTCTACGGCACTCCCAAATTAATTATCTCTAACTATGGTCCCCAGTTTATATTAGATTTCTAAAATAAATTCTACTATATCCTTGGGATTAAGATTAAGCTCTCCACCGCATTTTACCCTTAGACTAACGGCTAAACCAAGATTATAAACTAGTACCTTAACTAGTAACTACGTCCCTTTATAAACTACTATTAGGACAACTGGTTAGAATTACTGCCTATAATGGACTACGCGCAGCTTACACTCCCCTATAATAGCATAGGGATATTGCCATTTAAACTACTTAACAGGTACGCACCATAAACATCCTTTAATTGGAATAGGCCTACTAAACCCACAACGGCTCGTAAACGCCTTAGCTATAAAGAGGCCTAGGAATTTGCCGAGAGAATGCACAGGGCCTAAAAGACTGCTTAAATAATTATAAAAAAGGCGCAAGAGAAGAAAGAGGCTAATATAAATTAGTATTATTGCAAAGTAGACTTCTAAGTAGGAGATAGGGTATAGGTGTTAATAAAGAACTAGAAAACCCAGAGGCTAAGCCGTAAGTTAGACCACTAAAGGGCTGGTCTATATAAGACTTTAGAGAAGGTAGGACACTCCTTTAAGATTAAACTACCAGATTTAATAAAGATCCACCCTATTTTCTCCCTAGGCCAATTATAAAAGGCTACAAACAATCCATTACCTGGATAGTACAACAACCCCCTACCACTAATTTAGATTATAGAGGATAAGGAATAGGAAGTTAAAGAGATCCTAGCAGTTAAGAAGGTCCGTAGTGTCTTAAAGTACCATACAAGCTGGGTTGGCTACAATAAGGACCCAGAATGGTATCCTATATCTAATTTTAAGTACTCCCCCTATAAACTACAGGACTTCCACCTAGCCCACCCAGACCTCCCCGGACCACTAAGCAAATTAGATAACTAGATTAAATGCTGGGAAGAAGGGTTAGATAATTATAATGATCTAGATAATAATAAGGAACTTAGACAACGCCTAAGGGCAGGCTTTTTTAAGAGGGGGGGGTAATGTGACGGTGCTAATACGCGTCACCTGCTACATTCAACCAATTAGGATTTTCCATGCCCGGCATGGAAAATCGCTATTAGCTCACTTACCACTGGCGCCTTGGCGGCCCTCGCGACATGTCTACCTACTGCCCCTAAATGATTCTTCTTCTTCTTCTTCTTCTCCTTAGCTTAGTATCTTTACTAGATAGCAATCCACAAGCTTCGGTTCAGAGGCATTTATGCGAGCCGTCACACTTATACTACTAGAACCGCCTAGTTATACTTAACCACGACGAACTCAAGCTTAAGCTTCTTAAATACGTATACGACCTACTAGTAGCCAGCTACCCAGGCTGTGGAAAACCCCTAGAACTACTCCAATAGGAGTACTACTAGCCGAATATGTATAATATAATACAAAGGTACGTCTTTAGCTGCTATACCTGCCAACGAGCTAAAGCTTTATATAAGATATATAACAGCTTTCTAAAGCCACTACCTGTTTTAGACCGAAGATAGAAGGATATTTTAATTAACTTTATTGTTGAGCTCCCTGTAAGTAAAGGCTGTATAAATATTATAGTGGTTATAAACCGACTATCTAAGATAAAACATTTAATTGCCTGCCCTAATATATTAACACCTACCGTTGCCTAACTATTCCTAGATTATATATAGAAACTCTATAGACTCCCTAAAACAATTGTCTCCAATAGAGGCAGCTAGTTTATCTCTATATTCTAGAAAGAACTAACTACCTAACTCTGTATTAAAGCACTATTATCTACAGCATACTACCTAGAGACGGATAGTTAAACGGAATGTGCAAATGCTATAATAGAATAATATATTTAGATATACACGTTGTATTTATAAGATAACTAGATAGACTAGCTTGTATTCGCCGAGTTTACTATAAATAACTCCGTCTTAAAAACCATAAAGGTCTCCCCGTTTCTGGCTAACTATAACTAGCATCCGCAAATAGGTTTTAAACCCTTTAGTAATGTTCCTCGCCTAGCTTATTAGGCCTTATAAGTTATAGAAGCAAATAAATTCGTAAAGAAGATGGAAGAACTATAAGAGTTCCTTATTAACGAAATAATATAGGCCCAATCTATCTATAAAGCCGCAGTAAATAAGAACCGAACCCTAGCACCAGCCTACTAAATTAGTAACTTTGTCTGGCTAAATATAAGAAATCTAAATACAAAACAACCTACTAAGAAACTTAATTGGAAGAACGCCGGCCCTTATAAGGTTTAAAAAGTTGTCTCTCCTTATACCTATTAACTAAAGCTCCCTAATACAGTTAAAATCCACCCTATATTTTATACATTAGTCCTCCGCCCTGCCGCCCCTATATTAGACGCCCTGCCTAGATAGATCTAAGACCCTCCCCTATCAGTTAAAGTAGATAGTAAGGATAAGTACCTTATTAAAAGAGTTAACAACATTAAGTACGATAAACGGAAATATAAATATATATACCTTACGAAATAGAGAGGTTTTACTAAGCCCTTATAGGAACCCGTTAACTCTATAGAACTTATATAAGCCGTAGAAGACTTTTATAAACTCTATCTAGAACTACTACAGCCCCATCTCGCAGAAGCTTAAGTTTAAAGGGGAGGTACTATTACGGGACACCTTTGTAATACCTTATATACGTCTACCTATTTCCACTAACGCAGTAAAAAGAGACCGACCGCGAAACGGTAATCTAATAGCAATCTGCCGGCAATCTACGGCAATCTAACGGTAGTCTGCCGCATTCTGCCATATTCTGCTAAGTCTACTAAATTCTACTAAGTTCTGCCAGGACCGCTCCTTAAATCCTATTCTGCTCTATATACGTGTCAACTAAGCAACCAAACTAACAATATATACCCTTTTTTCCCGTTTCCTTACCTTCTCTCCTTATGTAACGTTTTAACTTTATTACGCAGTTTATATATATAGCTTAATAATATCTACTTTGCTATATATTATCACCGCTTATGCTCGCTCCGTAATAACTTTGCTATAGGCTACTACCTATAACTTAGAAGATCTATAATGACGGTCGTCCTATAAAAAGAAGGTAAAGCAGACTACTTAATCCCAGGAAGCTACCGCCCTATTGCCTTAGAAAATACCCTTAGTAAGATCTTAAAAAGGGTAATAGCAGACCGTATAGTAGATATGGCTAAGGAACACGCCCTACTACTATAAAGTTAAATAGGGGCAAGAAAGAACCGCTTAATACTATTAGTACTTACGTTACTTACCGCCACTATTAAATCTGCATAGGCGATGCGAAGGGACTTTATAGTATTAATACTTAGCCTAGATATTAGTGGTGCCTATAACAACGTACCTTATAAGCGCCTCCTGTATATCCTTAGGGCAAAGGGCTTCCTAGAATAGATCATATAATTTATTTAAGGGTTTATAAGCTAGAAAGAAATATCGCTAGTCTTTAGCGGATACTAGAGCCCCCCTATTATAGTTATAACAGGAATACTATAAGGATTACCCCTCTTACCTATACTCTCCCTTTTCTTTATAAGCAACCTACTTAAGTCCTTTAAGGAAGGGGCGACCTAGGGAATAGGCTTCGTTAATAATATAAACCTAATTATATATGGGCCAACGGCCATAAAGAACTGCAGAATACTAGAGAAAGCCTATAATACCTACATAGAATAGGCAAGACGACATAGAGTCTAATTCTCACCAGAGAAATACCAGCTAATCTATTTTATAAGAAAACGTAACTAACCTACAGATCTCTAGTATATAATCTATATCTAAGGCTTTAGGGGCTAACTAGTTTAAGGCCTAAGGGTATTAGGAGTATAGGTAGACAGTAAGCTCCGGTGGAGTGTATATATATTATAAGTAGCCCGTAAGGGCTAAACGCAGTATATCGCAATGTCCAGAATCGTTAATTCTATATAGGGTCCATACTTCTAGAGGTCACGCCTACTATACACAGCAGTTATCTAGCTAACTATAACATATAGATCCAGTGTTTGGGCTATAGGAGAAACCAAAAAAGGCCCCCCTAAATTACTCCTTAAACTACTCTAAAAGGTCTAAATAGTCTGCCTCTAGAGTATAATAGGCGGATATAAGCGGACGGCCACAGCACTGCTTAAGAAGGAAGCTAATATCCCCCCCCTATAATTATATATTAAAGCCGCGGCAATATAAAGGATATAAAAGGAGCGTAACTCTAATATTATAAAGTATATTAAGACACGCCTAAACAAACTATAGAGGGACCCTAGGGTGCCCTATAGGAAAGCTAACCAATAACCCTAAAGTAGGGAAGATATATTAGAAAAATAGGTAGAAGAAGTAGAAGAAGAATAGTGCTATGTTAGGGCCTAGGCCCATATAGAGGAGGAAGGGAGACACGTAAGAGACTAGTAAAGATAACAGTAAGAGAGAGAAAGGAGCTAAAGTAGAGCATAAAAGAGTACTGGGAAACCATCTATTGCAATATAATACTGGTTGGACTAATACTAGAGAGGTGTATGTGAGTTAAAGGTATAGAGGCTGTCTTAGGCAGGAGGAACCTAGGCTATAGCATAGTTAATACTATAGGGGGTAAACGCCTAAGAGCTCTAAGAAGGCCTAATAAAGGCAGAAAATATAATAGCAACACTTCTAAGAATAGGAATAATAGGACTAAAAAACTGGCTCTACTGGGTAGGTGTCCTAGTAGGTAGCCTAAGATGCGAATATAGCTAGCCAAAATAGACACTAAAATATATAATACTATTATGCCCCTTACGCACCAACTAGGAAGTAATACTCTTAGTAGCTAGTATAGAGAACTATAATACACTGCTCTTAATATAAAAAGGTCTTAAGGCGGTTACCTAGTGGCTTATTAGCTAAAATATACTAAACTAGTTTTGGGTTGCAAAGGAAATGGTAATAGAAGGCAAAGGGGCGAGTACTAGGCGCCTGCTGATAACTCTATAGTAGTAGAGTTAAGTTCGTAATACTAGCGCGTCCGTAAGCTTGTTATGGCAGCAGTGGTTTCTAAGAAGGTTAAAAAGGTAGTAGAGCACCATAGGTAACTCGCAGGCGCTTTATAGGCGAGTCCTAAAAGGCGGGGAAATGGATTACGGGGTTTTCTTATATAGAGTTTTCTCCCCATATATATATAAGGAGTAGTCCGCGTGGGCCTAATAGGGATTTAAATCGGACGTTAAGCAATGAATTATTATTATTATATAATGTATTAGCTACCTAGTCGAGCTAGCCACCCGGTTAAGCCACCCCTATTAAAGATATTTAAATAAAATTTTAAAAATGGCTGCTTATATATAGAGGTATTCTATTTATAATATTTTAAAAAAAGTATTATATATATTTAAGCCAATAAATACTTAATAAAAGCCTATATATACCTAAAAAGGACTAAATTAGGCAATAAATATAATTAATAATATAATACTTTTTAACTAATATTATAAATTAAATAATTTTATATATAAGCAGCTATATTTAAACTTTTATTTAAATATCTTTAATAGGGGTGGAGTTATAAGTAGCTAAAGCTAGTAGTGTGTTTTGGGTAACTTAACTAAATAGCTTAACTAGGTGGCTAATACGTTAACTAAACCTTAGAAAATTTAAATTTAGTCTAAATTAATATTACTTCGGTTACTAACTACCTTAACACCTATTAAGTGATCCAGCCTATAACCCTACTAACTCTTATTCCTAAATATATATTAATAATTCCTATTAAGGTATATCCTCTTTACTAATAAACTATATATATATGCTATCTTTATTATTTTAAAAGCCTAATTAATACGTAAGAGGATTATCCCATAACTAAAAGCTCCCTTTATATCTTAAATTATTATAAGAGGTAAGACGGCATTAGAATAAATAAACTAACGTTTATAACTACTGCTTTTATCTACTAATTATATAGTTATAGTATATATACGTAGTTGTCTACTATAAGGGGGAACTATTAGTAGTGGTTTTTAAGATCTTACTATCCTGTATAAAAACTTTTACTACTACCCACGACGTCTTAACAACTACTAGCTCCTACCTATACGCTATATAACGTCTATATAAAATCCCTAACGGCGAAGAAAAGCGTACCCTAATTATTTTATTTAATCTACCTCCTGCCTTTTCTATAGGTATAAGATATTAAATTAACCTATAAAATAATCCTAACTAAAATAATTGGCAAACCTAGCTCCATTAAATAAATATACTTAATTATAAGGACCGAAACCCGATTACTATTAAGTCTGTTATACTATAAAATAAAAGGGCTATTATTAATATTAGTATGTTTTAAAGGCACTTTATTAGCTAGTACTAATAAATACAAGCTAATAGACTACCTACTACTTTATATTTAACGGTTCTAAGAATAACAGGGCAAAATATACTATTATTTATGTTTCTCTTACTAACTATAATATTTAATTTATTATAGGCTAGAAATTTAACCTTAAAGATAAGCAAAAGGTAGACTTTTAGGATATATTAGATATATTATAGATATAACCTTTATATAACCTATCTGCATTAAAATACCTTAATAGCAGTACTATGCCATTGGATTTTGCTATTAGGCATTAAAGGAACCGAGTAACCTTAAATCTTCCCCTTATTACGTTACTAAGACTTATTATATTATTGTAAGGGGACTTAGTAAATAGGTAGCTATAAGGCACGATTATAGGAACAGGATAGGTTGTAGAGAAGACAAATCCTTAAGAAGGTAAGGCCTCTAGGATTGGAGAGACTATATACTACGGGTATGTGCCTCCGGCATATAACTAACGGCTATTTAAGGGGTGTCTGTAGGTTGTCCTAAGGGTAACCTAAGGTGCCCGCAATAATATCCCTTACAATTATTAAGTTTTATTATATTGCCGCTAAGCCTTATTATATTGCTAAGTTTTATTATATCGCCGTTAAGCCTTAGTATATCGCCAAGCCTTATTATATTGTTAAGTCTTAATTTATTGCTAAGTCTTATTATATTACCGAGTCTTATTGTATTGCTATTAAGCCTTATTACGTCGCCGAGCCTCATTGCATTATTAAGTCTTATTACGTTGCTAAGTCTTATTGTATTACTGTTAAGCCTTATTACGTTATTGAGCCCTATTGCATTGCCGCCAAGCCTTCTAGCCAGATTAGGTAATTAGATATTGCGAGTTTAACTCCTAGGTGTAACTGGTTTAATTCCTACTTATTATATATTAAACAGTAGCTGGCACAGAGAACTATAATACACTGCTCTTAATATAAAAAGGTCTTAAGGCGGTTACCCAGTGGCTTATTAGCCAAAATATACTAAACTAGTTCCGGGTCGCAAAGGAAATGGTAATGGAAGGCAAAGAGGCGAGTACTAGGCGCCCCCCAATAACTCTACAGTAGCAGAGTTAAGTTCGCGATACTAGCGCGTCCATAGGCTTGTTACGGCAGCAGTGGTTCCCAAGGAGGTCAAAAAGTAAGGTAGTAGGGCACTACAGGTAACTCGCAGACGCCTCGCAGGCGCTATGTAGGCGAGTCCTAAAAGGCGGGAAGATGGATTACGGGGTTTTCTTATATAGAGTTTTCTCCCCACATGTATATAAGGAGTAGTCCGCGTGGGCCCAATAGGGATCCGAATCGGACGTTAAGCAATGAATTATTATTATTAAATTAAGCTTATATTTTTATACGTGTCTTATAATACCTAAAGTTATATATTTAATAAAATCTTAGCACTATATACTAAGCATATCAGCTCTTCTATGTTAAGTTTTAATTACGTTAGGCTAGCTTTAAATTATAGCAAGAGGTAGAATATATTATACTATTACGCTATAAGAACTTCAGAATGTAATCTTATAGATTTAACTAAATTATAACTCCTTTTTAAACTTTATAATTAAACCAGATCCTTAGGGAGAGATCCCTATATTAAATCTTAGGGAACGTTTGGTTGTAACTTTAGATTAAATTTAAAGGCCCTAAAATATATCCAAGCTAAAGCTTAATTCTAATTCTAACGTGATTATTTAGTTAATTTAGCGACTTTTTAATCTAAAAGCTTCTCTAGATCGGTAAGCGTGTTAAATTCGCAAGCTATACTATATATAGAATCTAAATTTATAAATATAGGGTGTCTCTATTACTATAGTGGCTATTATAGTAACGGGGCGCGCTATATTTTAGTAAACAGTTAATCTACTATATCTCTACCACTATAGTAGTAAGGCACCTTAAGTTTAATACCACGCTAAGTATTATAACTTTCCTGTAGTAACTAAGTAAGCCTAAACTAAAGTAATTATAGAACTTACTATGCTACTACACCGCAAAGGCCCTTAGTTATAGTCTTATAATTTTAATTAAAATATAAACACCTTCCTAAATCTTACGATTAAATATTTCTATATATAATACTATACTAAAGATTACGATATAGATTGCTTAGACATAGCTTTACTATAATATAACGGCTCTACGCTAATTAATTAATCTATATCTTTTACTAAGATTTCTTCTATACATGTTATAAAGTAGCCCCACTTAGTTAACTTGTCTACTATTATTAGGATTACGTTATAATCCTATCTAGTAATAGGGTCCTTTAACCTTGGTAATTTTATAATAAAGTCCTATAATATAACCTCCTACGGTCTCTTTAGTACTTCTATAGGTTATAGCCCCCCATATAGCTTACACCTTATTAACTTATTCCTTTAGCAATCTAGATATTCCTTTATAACTTATCTTACTAGCCCCCAGATTCCTTAAATAATATACTCCTCTTAAAGTCTTAATACTACGCCTATAGCTCCGTTATGTCCTTAAGTTATTCCCTTATAAAATTTGCTAACAAATTCCTTTACTACTATCCTTAGTATATAGTAATAACTCTTTAATTAACGTCTAATACGGATCCTACTAGCCCACGCAGACTACTCCGCACAGGGGGGAAAACTTGTGTATTTACAGGAAGAAAACCCCTGCAGTTGGGGGAGGGAAAACCCTATAAGCAGCCTTAGTAGGATAAAAAACCCCAATTTGCCATATTTGCACATAGCGGCGGCCCTGCGGGCCTACAGCACGTCCTCCTCCTTAGATATTTTAAACTCCTTAGGAACCACTGCTTCCTTCTCTAGCTTATCCAAAGCTAGGGTTTACTACGTCCCAGCTAGGCCTTGCCAATTAATCGCCGTGTACTTGTTGCTTCTCCCATATCTTAACCGTCCCCTATATGCTATCTTTTGTTATTGACTATTACTATATACGCCTTGCCTCCCCCCCCCTAGAGTCATTAAAGGCGTAAGGGGGATTTATCCATTCTAGCTACCGTAATACTAACAGCGGGATATATTATATTGCTTTGGGTATCTTTTGTGCCTAGGCCCCAGCTAGGCCCTTTCTAAGGGTCACCACTCCGTTAAAAGGAGACGAGGAAAACCGTGGGTCGCAATCCAGGCTGCTAGGTATTTAGTAGTTGACGGTAAGTGACCGTATGCTCCGCGGGCGATCGCCCTAGGGGTTAGGAGGGGCCGTATATTTGCTCATTCATTTGCTCGTATGCGTTTGTTCATTCGTTAATATAAGGTTATTAATGCTTTTAATTGGGGGTCAAGGGACGTTAGATTCTATTTTGTATCCGTAAGAATTATACAGGGTTAAATAGGAGTGTAGCAGTTGTCTACTATAAAGGGGGTTACTGTTAGTAGTGGTTTTTAAGATCTTACCATCCCATGTAAAAACTTTTCACTACCCCCCATAATATTTCGACCACTACCACCACGACCTCCTACCCGCAGCTGTGCGACGTCTCTGCGTTGGCTCTGCTGAGTCTAAAGACTAGTAGGTTTGTAGGCCTTACCACGTACAGGTGTAGAGTCCGATTTCGAGGACCTATCCTTAGTATATATATAGCCTCTTAGTGCTTATACTATTCTAAGTTTAGATCTTTGTCCTATACTTCTTAGATCCTTTATAACTACTTACTTTTTAGCATTTTATAAACTTACTCTAGTTCCTTTTTAGTTGTGGGCATTAGTCTTAGATAGTTATACCTAATTAGTTTATCCTCGTCTTTTTATAATATAGCGCCTAATAGTTTCTCGTCACTTTATAACTCTACTTTTTTACTAAGTGCATCTGCTCTTGCATTTTTAGTACCCTTAATATGCTAAATTTTGTAGTAATATTCTATAAGCATTTCCACCTATCTAACCTATCTACGATTAAGTTCTTTTGTTGTTATAAACCCTATTAGGTTCTTATAGTCCGTTTTAACTATAAATGGTTTTTCTATGCCTTGTAAGAATGCTCTCTATTTTTTAAGTGCTGTAACTATACCTAGCAACTCCCTGTTATAGATGTTATAGTTTAGTTCTAGTAGTGTTATCTTTTAACTATAGTATGCTACTAGATGCCATGCGTCCTAGTACTTCTATAGCAAGTATGCTCCTAGTATAAAGTCTAATGCGTCCGTTTCTATAACCGTGTCTAACTATAGTTAGTAGATCTTAAGGCTTAGATCCTGGGTAAACAGCTCCTTAAGTTCCCTAAATAACTTTCTTTGCTTACTGCCCTATATCTATAGCTCCTTCTTCTTTATAAGCCTTATAAAAGGTTTAATATTCTTTAACCACTACGCGATAAACCTTCTATAGTAGTTACAAACCCTTAAAATAATCTTAACTGCGTAACGTTCTCTAGTTTTTACTAACTTACTATAGCTTTAACTTTCTTTGGATCCATCTAGATCTTACCTAGTTTAATAATAAATCTAACAAAATTGGTCTTTCTTATAAAGAACTTATATTTATTAATTACTACTAGCATCTTTTCTTCCTATAGTCTCTTTAAGACCCACTTAATATACTCTCTATATTCCTCCTTGTTTATTAAGTAGATAATTATATTATTAAGGTATACTATAACAAACTTATCCAAGTGTTCTCCTAATATACTATTAATTCGTTTCTAGAATGTTACTAGTGCGTTTATAAGCCTGAACTATATAACCAACAGTTTATATAGTTCTTTCTTTAACCTAAAGGCTATCCTTTATTTATTACCTTCTTTAATCCTAATCTAATAGTACGCCCACCTTAGATCTATCTTTATAAAGATTTACATATTACTAATCCTATCTTAGATTTTGCTAATTAAGGGTAAAGGATATCTATCCTTTCTGGTAATGCTATTTAACTATCTATAGTTAATGCAAAGCCTAAGTTTTCCGTTTTTTTTTAGTATAAATAATACCAAATATCCCGCCGATAACTGTAACGGTCTAATATATCCCTTTTATAGGTTTTCTTAAATAAACTCTTTAAGTACTCTTAACTTGTCTTCTGTTAGCTTATAGATTAAAAAGAACTTTAGACTTATTTCCGGTTCTAATTCTATTTTATAGTCCTATACTATATACTCTAACAGCCTTTTATTTTCTAGGCTCTATAGTTTCTTGCCATACTTATAGTATCTCTTTAGTATATAACTTAAGCTTTGCTTAGTTTCTTTATATATCGCCCCGACCTAATACCATACTATCTTAGTAGCTTATCGCGTCCTATACTATTAAGTATTCTTAATATTAATCTAACCTATAACCCAATTAATCTTTAGATTATACTCCTATAACTAAGGTATTCCTAGTATCGCCTTATCCTTTCCTAATAATAAGATATTAAAAGACATTTTAACTTATCTTCCTTTAATGGTTATTTAAATAGGTCCTATTTTAAGATTAATAATGCCTCCTCTATAGGCTATCGGATCTTCTAAAATTGTTATTAATAGGTATAAGTGTTCTTTGTATCTATATAATAATCCCATCCTTTTAACTGCTGCTAGTAATATATAGTTCCTTATTACTCCACTATCTACTAGCGCTTTAAACCTTTAATCTTACTATTTAACTTATAAATTTAGGTATTAACCTGTAATTCCTTTAAGGGTTTAAGGCTTTACTACTGGCTCCCTCTTATCCTATAGGCCTTTACTTTTCCTAACTATTAGTCATTAAATCCTAATTGTACTTAGTCCTCTCTAGGCCAATACTTAATTCGCTTTTTTTCTTTAATATACTATAGACACGTATTCTCTAGGCACTCCTATCACTATTATTTATCTAGGCATTCTTCTATAAGGAATCTTCCTAGTTAAAGTATTAAGTCTCCTAACTTCTAAATTTCTACTAAGTGCTATCTATATATATACTTAGCGTCTCTAAATTGCTTTTCCTCTATTAACCAGTATATTCTTATTAGGTACTTACAATATTTATCTTTTGGTGCTCTATGTATATTATACGTATTATCTATATATGCAATCCACGACAACGTATAATATACTAGGTGTCTTAGGTTAACTCATAGTTTATCTTCGTCCTTAAGTTTAAACCTCTCTTGTATTAATCTAAGCGTTACTATCTTATTTACTGGTACCAATATCTATATTATCTATTTTTCTAACATAGCCTAATCTAGTATAGCTTTCTTGTCTAGCTACATATAAAAGTCTTCCCACTTATTGTTTTTTTATTGTTTATACTACTTCTGGTATAGCTCCGTAAGTATATACAACCTATTTATAAGGAAGTATCTTTTTATTGCTGCATTGTCATAACCCTTTATATATCTTTCTGTAAATCTAGTTAGAATCCCTAGATCCTCTTCTTATTCTAGGTTATTAAACCACTTAGCTCTTAGTATACCTATCTTTAGCCTATTAGTAACCTTTTATATAGGTACTCTATCCCTTATACGTCTTAATATAGCTAATCTCTGGTCTAGCTTTTATTCTTACTATATAATAATTCGTTACCTAAACTTATCCATACTTTTTTATTTTCTGCGTCTTATAGCTAGGTCTTTAAAGTTCTTTTACTTCTTAATTATTATATTAACTCTTTAACCTTTAGGCTAAACACCCTATTTACCTAGAATTATTATATACCTTATTTGTTCTTTAAAGTCTTGGCTTCCTAGGAACCTTTATCCTATACTTATTTATTTATCTATAAACTAAGCTACTACCCTCTCCCATTAGTTTTCGTCCGTTATAGGTTCTTAGGTATATCTTATCTCGTCTTAAGAATCTTAAGCGTCTCTTATCTTATCTTAAGAATCTTAAGCCTATAGCTTTTTGCCTTTACTAAGTAGTAAGCTAGCACTAGCAGTCATCTACTTGCTTAATTGTCTTTAGATATTACTCCTTCCATCTTATAAAGTAATAGATACTATATCTAATAGTATTATAATACCTGTTACTAAACCTTGCTCTATAGTAGTCTTAGTCTCTACTTCTATTGCGTTACTAAGGTTTAAGTGCCCCCAGTTGGCCTCCTTTTCTCCCTTATTGCTATTAATTAATAAATACTCTAACTCTATTATTTTTACTAATCTTTATCCATATATTAATATAATATCTTAATCTAGCTTATAGAGTTAATCTTATTCTTTGTCTAACTCTTTAGTTCCTTTAAGTTCTTATAACTCTGGCTCCTATAGCTAATAGCTTGCGCCATACTTAGCGTCCTTATAAATTTAGTATGCGTTGTTATAATAAAACGCGAAGTGCCTAATTAAACACACCTTGGTCCGCGCAATACACTTATATTTACATTATCGTACTCTAATAACCTTGTGCCTTTTACTACATGGTTACTCTAACTACCTCTACAGTCTCTAGCAAAATAACTTTATTTTCCATAATTTATATAAGCTTCTTTTTTAACCCATTTTTCTTACTATAGAGTCCGCCTAAATATCTTCTACTACTAAGATTCCTAGTTTAGCCTCTGCTTCTTGGTCCTATAATTACTTAATCCTTAACCTCTAAGTTTCTATAATTTCTTACTCTATCTTTTAGATTCTTTGGTGCCGCTTAAGTTTATTAGCTCTAGCCCACTATTCTATAGTTTCTAACTTTAGCTTTATTAATACGTGCTCTACGCCTTATATAACTATAGAACTCTATCTTGCCCTTTTTTAGCTTATTCCCTCTAATAAATCCTATTATTAATCTTAACTACCTAGTTAATTAATTCTCGCATAATAGTTGCGTCTTCTATAAAAATTATTATATCCTAGACTTTTGCCTTAAGTCCCTATTTATACTATGCCATAAGCGCCCTATTATTCCATTTAACCTATATTACGAGTGTTTAAAACTACGTTATGTACTTAATTACTAAAGTGCGTTATACTAGATTTTAGAATTTTCTTTCTACTATAGTTATCGCTTCTGGGTCTCTAAATATCTATATTAACCATTCTATAAACCCGTTCTAACTAAAGAATATATACCATACTTCTTGGTTAGTAGTTAATATACTACTTACCTATATCTTGGTAAGGTAAGATTTAAACCACTTAAGTGCTCTCCCTATTAGGAACAGTCCCGCATACACTACTTAGTTTATAACTATTGCTAGTTTCGCTCCTTCTTATATTACCTTAAAGTGCATTTACATAAAAAAACCCTTAAGCTTTAACCTTTCTCCTAAGAACTACTTAATTAAGAGTAACTTAACCTTTACTACGCCAATGCCATTAATTTTATCTTTAAGTACCTTATTATTATCCTGCAGTCTATTAATCATTTCTTATAACTATCCAACTATAACTAGTTGCGAATTAGTATCCCTTATACTGGTATCCCTACTAATACCTAAGGTAGTTACTACCGTTAATGGCGTTATAACTAGTGCTTTTAGTAGCATATTATTTAACTTTATTAATACCGTAACTAGGTAGTAAATATATAACGAAGCCTTGTAGGAAATACTATGGTAGACTCGCTAATAGGCTAGGCGTATAGGTAAACAAGAAGTTAATAACGTAATAATAACTAGTGGAGTGGTTACCTAATAGATTAACTCTAATTATATTCTAAGATTTACTATAAAGAAAGGAACTATCTAGGTAGGGACCGCGGTTCTTTAAATATATAAACTGCGCCTAATAAATACTAAGTATATAAAGTACATGAAGTATATTTGGTATATAACGTTCCTTATAGATCCCACAGATCCTATATACTAAAATAGTAACGTAATCTATTATATAACTTAGTTACCCCTTATCTTATAGTTTAACTAGTTGCAGCGCCTCCTGCGCTTCCACCACTAGTCCATTTATATCCTCTCTAAGTAGCCGTACTACTGCTAATATAAGGTCCGTAACACTATAGAGAGCAAAAGAACAGAAATAAACTATAAATTGGATATAGATAGGCGTTAGGGTTTCTTAATTTCTTATAGTCTTTTCTACTGTTTTTAAACTACCTATTGGTTATTAGCAACCTATTATTCTACTAGGAAGCGGTAAACCCCTAGTTAGGAGGTTTATAAACTACTAGGATATAGCTACTAGTATATATTAAGCTGCCTAGAAAGGATTTATGTATATAGAACTATAGTGCTATAGCCTATAGGCTGCATGCATAGTATTGTACGTAGTATAATACAACGGATTTAAAAAATATTTAAAAAAAAATATAGGCTTTCTTAATTACGTAGTTTTCCTTAAATTTTAGGATTTTTAATACGTAGCTATTGCAAAGCTTTTTAAATCTAATTCTAGGGGGAGCAGTAGAAACCTTAATCTCTATATCTTGGCTTAGAGATCCTTTAAACGCTCCTAGAACTAGTTTTAGGGCCTTATTTTATAGAGATTGGTACCTAGCTAGTAGGTAGTCTCTAGATTTGCTTTTCTATCGGTATTGTACTCTATAGTCTGCTATAGTAGAGGGTAGTATAGTACTAGTAGCTAGTAAGGGTTTCCTATAAGGCTTAGGTCTTGGGTTAATATTTAAGTTAAGTTTCCTAAAGGGGTAGACCTGCTTAGCTTATAAATCGTTCGTATACCATTATTATACTAATTATATATTAGTAACCCTCTAAAAGGGTTCTAGTTAGGTTCCTAATTAAACGCGTTAGTTTATTCCTCTGGTATTTATAGCTTAAAGGAAGGTTTTAGAATTACCTCTAGCGCTTAATCTTTTAATTAGCCTAAGTAAGGCTAGAGGGGTTTTAGTTACTTTTTAGTAGCGTTATAACCGTTATAGAGAGTATTTATATTTTTCTTAACGTTGCTGATAACTATAAGTATATAAAAGTCTTTAAGCTTCTAGCATATTTAAGTATTTATAAGGCTATTGCCTAGGTATACGGTAGGGAGTAAGTAGGCCGAGTATAAATCACAGAGGAGTTAATGGAAGAGGACGATATAGTAAAGAGTAGGTATGGTAATACCCTAAGTACAGAGACGAACCAATAAGGAGGGAAGAGCTATAAGCCTAAGGTGCTTATAAGGAGGTGCCAAGGGCTAGCCGAAGGCTAGCCTTGGCAGCTCCTAAGAGCCCCTAGGCGTACACCTAAGTAAGGGGCCAAAAGATCCCTTATGGTATTAGGGCTTATCTGGCCGTCTTGCCTAGAGGTTTATATTATTGTAATCTCTTACTATTATAGGGACCTTTCCACCTTAGAGCGACAGCTTTCCATAGAGTATTTATAAAGTTTTTATTTAGGTTACTATAAGGTTTTAAGGGAGGAATTATAGATATAAATAAAACATATTAATTAATAATCTAGTTCTTAAAGCTAGCTACCCTTCTAAATAGAGTATAAAGGATTTAAATATAAGGGGGCTTTATAGATAGAGGGCTATCCCTTCCAACGGTGACGTCTATCTCTAAGTTGGTCCGTGCAGGAACACCAGAATTCCTAAGCACGAACGATTTGATTTAGTTGATTTAATTGGCCAGTTCTTATCGATAACAGATGGACACAAACCACCGTTGGAAGGGATAAGGCACGATTATAGGAATAGAATAGAGTGTAAGGAAGACGAATCCTTAAGGTAAGGCCTTTAGAATTGTAAGACTATATATATCTTTGGCACGTAACTAACGGCTATTAAGGGGTGTCCGGGGGTTATCCTAAGGGCAACCTAAGGTAATTACAATAATATCCCTTTAGAAGTAAGGCATCTATATAGTAACGTTAATAGTATATTATTTATAACGGATAGCTAAATAGAAAGACTAAACTAAATATTAAAATAGTAATTACAATTTTATATTAATTTTATATAGAATAATTAGATAGCGTTACTACTAGTAGTATAGTTTATATATAATATAATACTATAAGAAGAAATAGGGATATTATTATTTAAGGCGAACTATAGTGTATTAGTGTAGAACGATTGTTCCTTAGCGTCTTTGTACCCTTTAAGTTTCCTATATTTATAGAGCCTTCGGCTTCCCTCCTTCTTCTACCTTATAAACCTACTATAAGTCCTTAAATATATAACCGTACTTTTAAGAAATCCTTTTATACATATTACACACATCGCATATACTATATAACTCGCTTACTACTTATTATATAGTTCTTCGAGGCCTGTTATAGCTTATACTACCTCTTATAGCTTATCTAGCTTATCTCTAAGTAGCTGTAATACTTTATTTATAAGGTCTATAATAAACGATCTACTAAGGGTCTAATTTATAAGATAATAAAATATGTTTTACTAGCGAGCGAGCAACCTCAAAATTCACTAAAAATAAAAAAATTCATACCTTTATATCTTAACAACCGCTTAATAATAAATTCTAATAATTTAGATTTAGACTTTTATATACGCTTTATAGCTTCTATTAAAGTTATATAGTAATTAGTTTAGTCGTTTTTAAGATATAGTAATTTACCTTTATTTTGGCCCCCAAATTATAATATTTTAAAAACTACCAAACTAATTACCATATAACTTTAACAGAAGCTATAGAGCGTATATAAAAGCCTAAATCTAAATCATTAGAATTTATTATTAAGTGGTTGTTAAGATATAAAGGTGTAAATTTTCTAATTTTTGGTAAGTTTTAAGGTTGCTCGCTTACTGGTAAAACACGTTATATATCTCTTACTTTTTTAATTTATTTTTTAACCCCTCTATTATAGACCTTATATTAGTAGTACAACTACTTAAAGAAGATATAAACGACCTAGTTATAATAGCGCGGGAGGTATTAAAACCGGTTAAACTATAAAATAAGGGGTAGATAAGTTATATAACGAGTTATGGAACTAACTTAAAATGTATAAATATAGGAACGTGGAAACGCGGGGACGTACTAATATACTAACGTACTAACGTACTTAGTATATTTCTTAGTAGTACGGTTATTTATTTAAAGGACTATAGCCTCTGCCTTAAATAGTTCTTTCTTTATAGTAAATCTTAGAATATAATTAAAGTTAATCTATTAGGTACTTACTCTATAGTTAGATCTTATTATTATATTTACCTATATTAACAAGTCTATTGTAGTAATTACTGCAAGGCTTTGCTATATCCTCCTCCTTATATATTTACCTTCTATTACTATATTAGGCTTAGTTACTATTTTACTAGGCTTAGCTATTATTTTATTAGGTATAGTATTAGCGCTTTTAGAGCCCCGAAGCCTCTAAGCTAGTAAAAATATTAGCAGATCTATAGCTAATATAGATCGGCTCTAACTATCCACGTTAAGGGGGCTCTAATTTAAATAGATTACTACGTAGAAATAAGGAGACGTATAGAGGCGTATATAAAGATAGACTGTGTTTAATTAATCTATAACTCTAAAAAATAAGCTTTAAGCCACTAATTTTAGACTGCAGAATTAAACTAAGCTAGTATTCGCAGTAATAAATAAATTAATAAATTGACCACTTACCGCATCGTATTTATAAGAGAGTCGATTTATCGCTATATGGATAAATAATTGCGATATTGCAAATCACCAGTCTTGGCATAGTATTGTACTAAATTATAGTAATCGAAATCTCCATAAAGGCCTTTACCTCCCTTACGTTCACCAGTAGCTCTCTTCTTCAACCTTTTATAACTCCCGCATGGTACCAGATTGTAGCTAGTTTTTTTTAGAGGGGGGGGAGGGAGAGTTATACAATATTATAGAAAGGAAGCATCTACAAGGCAAGCCCAAAAAATTCGACTCCTGCGTATATGTTAGAACGTACGATGTAAAATTGGACCTATGTTTACATCTCAGTATCCTTTTACTATACTACAAGAGCTTTAGGTCTAATATGTTCATAATTTATAATTATTTATTTATAAGGACTTTCAAATTATCCAATCGTTATTACTCCTTATGAATGTATTGTCGTTGAGAAGCAATAAATAAAATTATCATTGTGAACACTGAACTAAGCAAACGATTCGGACAGTAAAGTTACTATCAAGAATTACTATCCGCATCCTATCCACCTGCGTGAAGCGTGAACCACCCTCGCGCCAACCGCCAACCAGTGTGACTCACGGGGTATATTGCAGCATAAGTTTAACTTTGCCTAGCCTCGAGGGCTTGGACAATCTATACACCACAAGTCACGCTTAAGAATCAGAGCGAACCTAATAATGACGTACTTGTAATCCGATGAACCGCTGCAAAGCGCTCTGTATTTATCATCAGAACGCAATCGATTCCTGTTCCATAACTGCGAAAACGAAAACTAAACGTTCCGGGAAGGAACGCTCAGTGGTCCTCGTCAGAACGCAATCGATTCCAGTTCCATAACCGCGAAAATGAAACCTAAACGTTCCGAGAAGGAGCGCTCTGTAGTCCTGATCAGAACGCAATTGATTCCTGTTCTCTATATAGGCTGAGAATGCTGCCTACAGCTACGTTGGTTACATTCCTGCACGCCCAACAGTACACAATCACCGTCTGCTCCGATAAGAAGAGCAGTTCTCTTCATCCTCTACTGCTCAAGCCCTTGCTGTTTACCTCGCAGTATCTTCAGTGATTCAATTTTTCAAGAAGCATAACGCCGGTGCTTTAAGCTCTTCTCTTAGAGTCTCAACCCTCTCGCCACATGCCCATTGCAACTAAGCTCATCAAAAGCCAGTTCATTAAATCCATTTCACATGGTGGAACGACCGTCTCCATCGAGTGGGCGCAACAGACCGATGCCTGGAAACGCACTTTCTGCGACCCAGCACTTCAGAGTGAGTTTGCCAAGGTGGTGGAGGAAAACAAGGGCCAGCTGCCCTTTGGAACGACCCAAGTTGTCATGCAGTAAGTCAATACGCTAACAGAACAGATAGATGGCTCGAACTTCTCTACTAAGAACCGCAACAGGGAGTCCGAGCACCAAAGCGATAATGACAAGAGAAAACATTACACAGCATTCTGCAAAGATAAAGAGGGCAAGGACCTTCCGAAGCAGCACTTTGTCAAGACGCTCTAAAGGGGATGTACGCCGGAGGTCAAGTGGGTTAGACGACCTCAGGCATATTGTCGACCTGAGACGGGTTGTCTCAGTTGCCTGTTACCTGTTCCTATTGCCTGCACCTATACCATGTATATATAGTATATTATAATATTAGAACTTGTATACGGAGATATAGAACTATTAGTTTACGAGGCAGACATATATAGAGGATAAGAAGAGAATAAATAGTAAGTTTAAAGAATTGTTAGTTATAATGATATAGATAATAAAATATAGTATAAAGTAAAGTAGATAGGCTACAATAAGAATACCTAAGAGCTACTAGAAAATATAAAGAACTCTATAAAAAGGTAAAGGAGTATTAGAAGAAATTAGGTTAGGTAATATTAATAAAAAATAATTACTAAAAAATAAGTCACCTGGTTAATACACAATCCACCTCCTATAAATGTGATTTCTTCAACCTAAAATGGGGAGATGGGAATGGGTCAAGGCCATAATGCTTTTGGTGAACAGATAGCGGAACAGGCAAAAAGCGGTACAGTCTTTGTAACAATAGTATAAACGATGGACTTTTCTACGACCTATGCGCACGAAACGGATGTATATACGTGACATGTAGCCCCAAAAACACCCAGCGAGACTCGCGTCACCGGTCCTTTTTCTTCTATGCCACCTACGAAACACCCCGTAAAGCATGGACAGGTAATAGAAATGGATTCTGTGGGTATGTAATGATGAAAATGCCAGCAAAAACTATAAAAAAAAAATACTAAAACTCGATACAAGGCAACTCCAGTCGCTGATGCAAAACGAGGAAAATGAGAGGGGGATAGTTCTCGTCGCCAAGAGGGGAATCTTAAGCTCAACTTGCCAACAGGGGTGAGAGGAATGTGCATGTGTGATACAGCATTCCTTACACCCAACACAAATATTACCGGATCAAAACTTTTCGGATATCTATCATGATGATGCCTCTGCCGACATATGCGCACTGATACCAATATTAGTTCCTCCCTCTCTGTTCGGTCCATTTTCCAGGATACGCTCACGCCCACCCCAGGTTCGTGAGCAGTGTCCGAACCTCTGGAGCAGGCATGCCATTCACGCCCAAAGCACGAACTTGGGTTCCCCGTCGAAGTCTTTGCAGGCCTACAGCGACCTTCCAGCTTTCGTCGTCGCCAACTATAAAGACGTATTTCTTGCCGTCAGGGTCGCGGATACTGGCACGCAGGATATGTTTACCATTACGTTCACCCGTCTAGGGGTTCGTTAGCTTGAGCCTACACTTACTCGGGGAAGGCTGTTGTGAAATCTCCAGGCTCCAGGTAGGAAGAATTGGGGCATGAGATGGGGTTTAAAGTTGGATAAGAACAAGCATACCTCGACAAGCTTCATCGTCCAAGCCTTTATGTCCCACTCCCGCTGCGGCACACTCCGGACGTCATCATCGATAAATAAACCCTCCGTCGTAATCCTCAGTATTAGCCCATCTGTCACGTTCCCCGTGCCCGACACCAATTGAGCGACTGGTTTCGGGAACAAGTCATTGAAGAGGTACACTGCTTTAATGACAATCTTATCTGGGTCAGCTGTGCTGTACGGACCACGGACGCTGGGCGGTGGTGTTGTGCGAGCAGTGCTCTGGGAGGGCGCGTATGACGACTCGGAGTAGACGGAGGACTGTGAAGGTACTTTGGACGCTCGTTTCGGTTGGTCGTAGGGACGATAAGCAGTGGCGTCGCCATCTTGGGTGCCGACGTACGATTTCGCGGTGGGCCTCTCGTATCGTTTTGAAGGGGACGAGGTAGCTGTAACGGTCGACTTCTGGGGTGTGGAGTGGGTAGAGGTGACGGATGGGGCGGAAGGGCCTCGATTGTACAGGTCGAGCTTTTCTCCCACACCCATACCGTAGGTGGCAGAGCGTCTAGCTGTTATGCTGGGTGTCGTGCTTGGTGTCGAGCTGGTTGCTGCGGCTGCGGCGGCGAGTTTTGCCTTCTCCACCTCAGCAGCTTTCAGTCTGGCTTCTCGGTCTCGTTCTGCGCGCTCGCGAGCCGCTTTGAGACGCTCTGCTCGTTCCTTGTCTGCCTTCTCTTTGGCTGCTTTGACTTCTGCTTCCGCCTTCTCTTTGGCTGCTTTGGCTTCTGCTTCCGCCTTAACTGCTCTGGCCTCAGCGTCAGCTTTCTCCTGTTCGGCTCTCTTTCGTGCCTCTTCTTCAGCTTTGATCCGCTGCTCTGTCTCTAGCTTCTCCCTAATCTCTCTTTCTATCCTAATCCTAGCTTCTGCTTCCCGTGCCTCACGCTCCCTAGCATCCTTCTCCCGCTGTTCTTTCTCCTTTTGTTGCCTTTCCCTCGCGATCCTCTCCCGGGCTTCTCGTTCACGAGTCTCGCGTTCCCGAGCACGCATCTTTTCCCATTTCTCCTTTTCGGCTTTCGCTCGAGCCTGTCGTTCAGCTTCTTCTTTCCGCTTCTGCTCCTCTTCCCGCCGCCGTTTGGCTTCTTCAGCTCGCTTGCGTTCTTCTTCCCGTCTGCGGGTCTCTTCGCGGGCCTTCTCCCAGCCAGACGAAGCGGCTGGAGTCGGATTCGCCCAAGAGGGTTTAGGTTTCGGCTCTTCTCTCGGCGGGTCGGGCTTCGGCTCTGGTTTCGGCTCCGGCTTTGGCTCAGGTTTTTGCTCCGGTTTTGGTTCAGGTTTTGGCTCGGGCTTTGGTTCAGGCTTTGGCTCGGGCTTTGGTTCAGGTTTTGGCTCGGGCTTAGGCGGCTCGGGCTCCGGATCCGGTTCAGATGGAGGCGGCGGTGGAGGAGGTGGTGGTGGCGGAGGAGGCGGCGGCGGAGGGGGAGGTGCTTGCTGATGCTGCTGCTGCTGCTGCTGCTGCTGCTGATATTGGTGTGAATGAGGCGGGGGTCCGTATCCAGGTTGAGGCCCTGTTCCACCAGGATTCTGCGGAGGAGGCGTGGCCCCAGGATAAGTATTCGGCGGTGGTCCAGCTCGCTGATAGCCTGGCGGAGGCCCGTCTCCTGCTGTTCCTCGCGGAGCATCACCTGGTCCGCCTCCGCTCGGTCTTCTACTCGATCCACCGTCTCCTTGTGTCCTGCCCCACGCCCAGCCTAGCACTCCCACTCCAATTATTAATACGACGACTCCTGCACCTCCGGATGCTACTCCGGTACTGATTGTGGCCACCCATTTCTTAGCGGTCGGCTCTATGACTTGCCAGATTCCAATTGCAAGCAACGTGGCAGCTACTCCGGCGAGAAAGCTGTTTCGTTGGGGTGCGAGAGAGGGAAGATAAAGGAAGCCGGAGCCGGCGGAATGGGGGGGGATTATGAAGATATCATAATTACCGGGTGGCAGACCGGTGCTGCCGCCGCCGGTGGTCTTTGGATTGGCGCCGTGAGGTGGAGGAGGCGGAGGTGGTCCATCCATTTCAGGCCCAGGTCAGAGTCAGACCTTTCGACCGCCTCACAGAGCAGAATTGATGTTATTTGAGCCGGTGCAGTCGTTTATTTGGAGGCGACACTGGGTGAGAAGGGTGTTTGTGTGTATTAGGTGTGGCGTACGTGCGTCGGAGAAAAAGCATATGGGCAATTTCCTTGTTTTGCGGTGAGGTGGAAGGTGAGGAAATGACGGCCGTTTCTAGTGGAGTAGCGTGGATGGGGGTCGGGTATTGGAAGTATGCGATGCAATGATGGAAATCCGAAACGCTGAGGGAGTTGTCGTATGCGCTGTTACTGTACAGAGAGGAATTGAATTGAGAGGTGGTTGTTGATTCTTTGTTGATGGAGGTGTTTTGATAGTTCGTTTAGCGCCGCCGCACCTCATATGCAACGGAGCCCACGACCCGTCCCGCGCCTCGACCGGAGAGATGTTCACTCGAAGCAAAGCTGGCGATAACTTAGTTCAAGATGAGAGGCTGCAGTCGAACGGCTTGATAAACACGGTACCCATGTGAGGAAGAAGCGGGTCTGTCTCTGCTTTTCCCCACGACGCGCGGGTCCAGCATCTTCGCTGAACGATTTGCTGGGGCTTGTTTCTCGTTGCTATCTCCACACGGGCCGCCACCTGACTCTCAACGAATAGCACTAAACGCTAGAATTTAGGCATTTCTAGTGGAGCATTGTGATCCCATGTGAAATTGAGTCAGGCGTTGCATGCATTTTGCGGAACGCGTCCGGCTGTGGTTCGTCGAGAGCGGGCTGGCCGGCCGTCTTTTGAGGTTCGACGAAGGGAAAAGCCACATCATGCTGCAGCTGCACGCGGGACGCCCCTGGTCGAGAGGGCTTGCCCCGTTACCAACCCGAGGGAATAAACTGCTCTAGGGCTGACCAGCCGACCGATCTTGAAGCCGGTATTATTGCCACGGGCGGGTCAATTATATAATGAGGATCGCAATTTTCCCCGCCATTCTTCTCCTTTTCCCTCCATCTTGCTCGATCGCGTTTCATCGAAGAACTACTAATTCTTCGCCGGAGTGGACGGGAAGGACGGGAAGAAGCCAGCAAAGAGATTGACCGAGGGAATTGTTTATTTAGACAGCTCCAAAATATAAACAACTACCCAGCATACCCCAGCGCCGCTGCGTTGGCCCTGCATTGAACAATACACGCAGTATTGGCTAGCTCGGTGCTTTTTTCGGGTGTAGCTTACCGGGCCCATCGGCATTAAATACACTGCAAGAGGCTGCTAGGCGGCTGGCCCAGGGTACGGGCTCCCACACTCGCTCTCACTCCAGTCGGCCCCCCTCGGACGTTTGCAGCTTCGAATTGTCGTACACGGCACGCATCACGAGAACAAGCACGGGAGCAAGCGCAACTGCCTGGTGTCAACACGAGCTCCGTGCAACGCAGCTTCGAGCCCATTGCTTCTAAGGTATGACCGCCTGATTCCAATGGCTCCTCACCGCCTGGCATCCTGGCACGCAATACCGCCTTGGCTTGGGACCCACCAAAATGGACGAGTACGAGCTGGCCGACTCCTCACCACCAGAAGAGCCTCAACCGGGTCCACGGGAGGCCATGGAGGATTCTGCCGCTCGGGAACATAAAGTTCTTCTTAATAAGAAAACTGTCCGGAAGCTGGACTTGATACTGCTGCCCTTTCTGGCTTTATTATTCCTGTTCAACTCGCTCGACAAGTCCAACGTAAGCTCCACAGCTCCGCCGGACGAAGCCGTAGGTATGAATGTTGACGGCTCGTAGATAGGAAATGCAGAGTCCGCTCACTTCACCTCCGATATTGGCCTGGAGAAGGATGACCTCAATACAGCCGTCGCCCTCTTCTTCGCCTTCTTCGTGACCTTGCAACCTGTCGGTGCTGCACTCGGACGGAAATATGGCATGGTGCTATGGGTTCCTTCATGCATGACACTATGGGGCATATCTACCGCTTTGCACGTTTGGGTGCGGGCGAGATGGCAGCTCTTCACTCTGCGGATCATAATCGGCTGTCTTGAGGGCATGTATACATATTTTCTCCAGCACTCAGACGTATGCTGACTTCCGGATCAGCTGGTTTCTACCCAGTTACGGTCTCCTACCTCTCCCTTTTCTACACCCGCTTCGAGTTCGCCCGCCGCCTCAGTCTCTTCTATGGTCAGGCTGCCGTAGCTGGAGCTCTTGGTGGAATCCTGTCCTATTTCGTCTTCTCCCAATTCAGCAACAACCGCCCAAATCCGAATCCCGAACCCTCCCAAGACAACGGGTGGAAGTCCTGGCAGGTACTCTTCCTACTAGAGGGAGGATCAACGGTCATAGTCGCCCTCGTCGGATTCCTCTGGCTCCCACACAGCGCCAAGACAGCCTGGTTCCTAAGCAAAGAAGAGCGCGAATGGGCGGAAGAACGAATCCGCCGCGACAGAAGCAGCGAGAGCACCTCCCGCAATCCCGCCAAGGCCGACAACGACAACGACAACGACGCCGACGAAAACGACGACGAAGAGTCCCAGCACCCGTCTGCCTCCGAATCTCACGGCCTGCTCCACCCCTCCCGCAGCTCCCACTCTACCCGCTCCACCACGACTACCACCAGCATCACCGACGACCGCGGCCTCACCCCGCACGACATCCTCTCCGCCCTGCTCTCCCCCAAAATCTACCACCTCCTCGCCTGCAACATCCTCTCCTCCATCCCCGTAACCGCCTTCTCCGTCTTCCTCCCCCTCGTCCTCGCCCCGCTAACCCAACCCGACCCCACTGACCCCACCCACCCCCCAAACCCAGCCCTCACAAACCTCCTCACCGCGCCCCCTTACATATGCGGCGCCCTAACCCTCTACGCCTTCGCCACCTACTCCGACCACCACCGCCGCCGCCTCCCCCCCATCCTCGCCGGCCTCGCCCTCCTCCTCGCCGGCCTAGCCCTCGTCACCCTCCTCCCCGCCACCTGGCCCATCCCGCGCTACCTCGCCCTCAACGTCCTACTCGCCGGGACCTTCGTCGCGTCGCCGCTCGCCGTCGCCTGGATCGCGGGGAACACGCCGCAGCCCGGCAAGCGCGCGCTGTTGCTGGGCGTGAACGGGTGGGGGAATCTGGCCGGCGTGTTTTCGGCGCTGCTGTTCCGGCCGCGCTGGGCAGGGGATGGGTATGTGGTGCCGTTTTGGGTCACGTTGGGCTGTGTGGGGGTTGCGGCGGGGGGGTATCTGCTGTTTTGGCGGAATTTGGTCAGGGAGAATGGGTGGAGGATGGAAGTGTTAAGGGGGTGGGATGCGGATGAGGTGGAGAGGGAGAGGGTGGAGGGGAAGGGGCCGCTGGGCGGCCGGAGGGGAGTCGTAGATGTGGTTGGAGAATGGATGCTAGGGGTGAAGGGGTTGGAGGGGGTGGGGAGGTGGGTGGAGAGGGCGAGGGAGGGAGGGAGGGAGGGGGATGAGAGGGTTACGTTTGTTTATGGGTTGTAGCGTGGTGGGTGGTGTGCTGCAGTGCAGTGCGGGTTGTGCTTTGTGGAACTAGGATACCCAGTTTGCTGTTTTAAGTGTTGTATAGCTGCTGCTCCTTCTCATAGAGATATCTCTGCGTTTAAGAAAGTCCATATATGGAAGAAGTAAACTTCTACTAAAATACTAAAGACAAACAGGATTCGTTGTTTTTTCTTTTCCTTAAAAAATTTAAACAAATTAAAAAGAAAAGAAAAGGCAAAACCGAAAAATGAATTGCAAATTAATATTAAGCCTATTCATATTCTTCGCACAGAAGAGCAACTAAAAAGAAAAGACTTATGGACATCAAAAGCCAAAAAACATAGAACAGCAGGTATTCGCTAGTGGTCACCCACCTAACTACTAATCTGCCGGTTGATGGCTTATGTACCGGGGAGCGGACGGGACCCGCAGTATTCCATCACCTATGGTCCTATGTGAAGGACTAGCGGAAGTCTCACAAATTATAAACATTTAGTTGAAAAATATTTCCAATCCCGCTTTCGAGACAATTCCTCTCCGTAAGCTCGGGCCCCTGAACACGGCCACTACAGCATCTCTTCAATTCCGGTGGTTAGCGCAGCCACTTCCGCACGGCCTTTTTGTAGGGGAAACACGCTAACCACCGGATGCGCCAGGATGCTGTACACCAAAATCAACTTTTCGATTTGGCCACCCGTTTTCTACACCACCAATCGTTCAATATGGATCAAAAGGAGCAGAACTTGCAAATGGCTATCGCTTGGTGATGTTGACTTAGCCTCTCGGGACTCTCGAAAATGGAACAGCATATTTCACAGAGTGTGCTTTCCGTGGTTCTGCTGTTGTGCTTCAGTGTTACTTTATCGACTGAATGTAAAACTAAGCAGATGAAAACCCAGAGAACCCTTCTCGATTAATGCGTCGCATTCTTTGCGATCCGTACATGATGCAGAAGCATCTGGAAAGGCCAAGTGGATTGTGTGGGGTCAGGGTTGGGCTAAAGTGGGGGGGATGGTGTGAGTGGCGGGCTTTGCTGACGTCGTCAGAGGTCAGGGCTCCTATTCGCACCGTTTGATCGACTATCTAATCATCCATTGCCCCTCTATAACCAACCGTTTTCTTCTTTAAGCTAACCTTGGTATATAGAGCAATAAAACCCTCGTGTTATATACTATTACACTATAATAATGTCACATTATCTCGATTCAGTTTATCATAGTAGTGGCGGCAGTAAGGTGCAAATGTAACAATAACGAATGCGTTGATTTGTAAAGTTTCCACGATTCGAGAAAGGAGTGAAGTCCAATTTCAGAAGTGTGCAGGTACCATTGACCGATGATAATAAGACACGAAGATAATTAAGTCGAAAGTCTCCAACTCATGCCTCAACCCGCTTTGAAACGCCTGAAAATTCCACCACCAACCTTACGCCTCAAACTCCCTGCTCCCTTCTCCCTTTCCCTACACTCACTAACTCGCTCACTAACTCATTGCCCCTGCGCCTTCTCAATCCCCACCAGCTGCCTCGCCAGCTCCGAAAACGTCTCCCTCATCGGCCTAAACGCAATCCCGAGAACCTTCTGCGCAGGGCTCGCATCCGCCGTATACGCCGTCTCCGGCAACCCCTTCGCGCCCGGCGTCCCCTTAGGCGTCCTCGACTCCAGCTCCGGCACCTCCGCACGCACGATATCCGCAATCTGCTGACTCGAGACCTGGTTCGCGGACAGCAGAAAGCGGGTATTGCCCGCCTCAGGTACCTGCAGAGCGCGCAAATGCGCGTGCGCCAGATCCCGCACGTCCACGTACAAATGCACGCCGTTCGGCGGCATCGGCGTCTCCGGCGTGTTGGCCGGCGCGACGAAGAGGTTGTAGATGCGCGCGTTGCTCTCGTTCAGCTGCCCGATCTGCGACACCGTGTGGCGGAGCGGGCCGTACACCATGGGCGGGTTCAGCACGACGAGATCGAAGGCGGGTTTCTCGGTGACTAAGAAGTCCCACGCGGCTTTCTCGGCGAATTTCTTGGATGCGAGGTACGCGAAGCCCAGGTCGGTGGTTGCGAGAGCGGCGTCGAGGGTGAAGGGCGCCCAGTCGGCGGAGGTGTAGACTTTGTTTGCGTCGTCGTATTGCCCGAATGCGCCGATGGCTGCGAAGGAGCTTGTGATGACGACGCGCTTGACGCTGGTCGCGGCAACGCGCTGGATGCCCTGCAGGATCTCCGTCGTGCCCTTGATCGCCGGGTCCAGGAACTCGTGGTTGTTGCTGACCGCGCGGTACAGGAAGGGGCTGGCGGTGTGGATGACGGCGTCGAAAGGCGGGGTGGATTTCAGGGCTTCGTCAAAGGCGCCGGGAGCTGTGATGTCCGTAACGATGGCGAAGTCGAGGGAGGGGGACGAGAAGTCCCCGCGTACGCTGTCGGCTTTGGATTGCGAGCGCACAACGGCGCGGACGGAGAAGTTGGCGTTGAGGAGTTGCGAGAGGATATGCGAGCCGACGAAGCCGTTGGCGCCGGTGAGGAGGACGCGGGATGGTGACATTGTGGTAGTGGGGTGCTAAGCGGATAGGTTATTTGAAATAGCAGTGGTATTGACCTTGAAGACTTCTGAGAAATCTGAGGGTTTATTTAGAAGATATGCTTTGATCTTGATTATAGAAGTAGCTACAGAGGCTATGAAGAAGATGTTCTGAGAACCGAGCTAGGAAACGACGAAACGCGGCTTTATATATCTATATCCCTACAAGACTATCTGGATCGCATATGCAGCCTCTCGACAGCCCCAGCGCGGGACGGTATGGTGGAGCTAGAGGGGAGCTCCATGTCTGATTAAACACCGAGGTTAGAGGTTGCATGATAGGTATTGCTTAACTCATCAAACAGTTAACTTCGATTCGCCTCCTCATATAGTGGGGGAGCTGCAAGAGGACGAGGACGGGAAGTTGCGAGATCCGGCGCTTGCTCGTTAATCAACTCCAGCCCACCAAGCTTGCTTACGATACGTCTGAACTAATCTATTTCGGGCTCCATACCGCACTTTTCTCTTTCTGCTGGTACCGTGCCGCCGTCGCAAATACACTTATCCTTTAGGAAAAGTTATTATAGGTAAAGTAAGTCCTTATCCCTTAACCCACCGACGTCCACCGAGTATATGGTCCGTGCGGAACACCAGAATCATAAGTACGCGTATAGCCTAAGCAGATTCAATACACCACATCTCGTTGTAAGTGCGTGTCGATCAATCCTTCCACTAGCAGTATGTAGATTGGTCGCCAATATCAGATGGAAAAATCCGAAAAACCTCTACTCGTAATCGTGCCGTTTAATCCTACCCCATCTATTACATACATGGACGGCGCTACCGCACACACAGTATAATCTACTAGAGCCACACAACTGACCGGATTTAAATACTTAATTAGCTCGCAAATAGCCCTAATCTTAATCTAATTAAAGCGCTTTAGAAGAAGATAAGGGGGTAAATTACTGAACGCTGTAATAGGCCTTATAGAGCAGCAAATGTGACAGGTAATTTAGGAAGAGTGGGGTAAGATTATCCCTTGCACCGATGGGGTCCGTAAAAAGGTGGTCCGTGCGAGAGAACACCAAAATTAAAACGTATTAGCATTGAAGCTGCGCTGACTGCTTTAGGGGGGCCCCCCTTCGCCCGTATTGTCCGTTTAGGGTATTAAGTCTGTAAAACAAAGTTCTTATTATTAGATTTGCGATTCCGCACCATCTTAGTACTATATTTAATATCTAAAGTTTAGCCTATCTCTAAGAGCCCCTCCGAGATTCGTTTTGGTGTTCCTGGCAGAACGCCGACCGCCTACGGATATAGCTTTCTGGTTGGTTGCGCATGGGCCACCACTTTGCGGACAGAGTCATCGGTGCAAGGGATAGAAGAAGATCTATACCGCCTTATCGCATCTCTAAGGTAACGCGCACGCGACGTAATTAAAGCCAGAGGCGGCGTAGCCAAGTGGTAGATTTAGGTGTGCGCTTAAAGGAAGGAATTGGATACTCGTTTAGTAATTTGACGATCGCTTAATTGCTCCTCTATGGATATCAGTATATAGGCAAAATCCCTCATAATCGTTTGATTGGAAAAGCTTCATTTGATTTTGATATGGGCGTTTTTCTAAGCATGCTGACCCGTCGGAGACTAACCCTATTTTACCTAGTAAAAGAGACGGTGTTCTCCGGATGATCGGCAGCGCTAATAAGGCACGCGCCAGGGTGTATAATACTATCAAATATGCCTTCCAATCTGTCGAACTAAATCAGATTGCCTAACCACCGTCTTACTACTATCTTTGATGCCTAGTACCCTATGTCTTACCACCTGTTTCTGTTACCTAGTTTGTCTCAGTTGCCTATGATATTTGTTTCTGTTGCCTGTATCTACCTTATCTCTATAAAGAGCTTCTAGAGCCATATTCAATAGACAGAGTTTCTCATTCTTGATCGTCCGTTCAACACAATCGTACTTCCAATAATGTAGGCCTTGTTCAGCCGACCTAATATAACGTTTAACCAAATCGGGTCGCTAAAAGCCCACCACCAGAGCCGTGGCTGCTGCCCGATTTTACAACAGCTTCGTATTTCTAATCACGACGATTTAATCGCATTGATCTTATTGGTTGGTTCTTATCGATACCGAGTGGACGAATTTCGGCGGGTTAAGGGATAGTACTAGGCTAAGGTAAGCGAGGCTTGGCGAGCTTTTAGTGTGTGAGGCCTTGCAAAGTGAGGTAAAACACTTTCTAACCAAGACGGAGGCTTCGTGGCTGAACTCTGCTAAGCGGCTTGGTGAAGATGAGACGGCGCGGCCCTTTCTATCCACGCGAATAGCCTACCGGTGACGAATAAGCGTTCAATATGCACGCAAGGATCATGATTTTCCGTTTCAGATTAGCGCACAGCAAGTATGGTCTGAAATTCACCACAACTCGGAAGCTGTAGAGATTGCCCGTACTAAATCTAGGCGCTATTACCAACCTCACCCTGCTTACGGATTGCTAGTAGCTGACCGGGTATTTCTCCATGAGTCTATCCCAGATCCTTCGAAGAGATGTAAATATGCAGACAAGGGTCGTGATTATCCATTTTAAGTTAGCGTGATTTTCTGTTTCCCGTGATTCTCCTCAACCCAGTGTTTCTGTGTCTCTTTTGGAGGAACTGCTTTGAAATCCAAAGCAAGCGCTGCCATCTTCAACAAAATGGCAATTCGCCATCAGATTGATATGGGCTCTGTCACAGGCGGGATTCGAGTTAAGTAGAACGGTCTACTCGCTAGACTGCGAATCTAAATACGAAGAAAAGAAATCTATTATACACATCAAGAACGGCTCTTAAAGGTGCGCGCCTGTGCGCCCTAGGTCAACAGCGGTCATGTGATGCGCTTTTTAGTAGCGCATTTCTCCGCTAATAAACTTCCAGTATTCGCCAATGAGATCAGCAATAATCTCACTCATCTCACTCATGAACATTGGCTACGCATCTCATGGGCGGACTCATAGCGCATATCCTAGTCTACAAGCCCGCTGACGAAGGGATCTCCGCAGCGGGACCGTAACGGGCTCAGCTAGGATTTCTCATCAACCTCAACCAAAGGTATAAATATGCCTCGACCGGCATCCTTTCTTCCTCACTACCTGAAATCAATTCGATCCTCAACTTTGCAGCGAAGTCTTACTCCATCAACAATCTCCGTTCAAGAGTTCAACAATGGCACCTGACACACTTTCTCTTGCTGGTAAAGTCGCCATCGTGACCGGATCCGGCCGTGAGAATGGCATTGGCGCCGCAATTGCCATTGCTCTTTCTCGCAACGGCGCCGCCGTTGTCATCAATTATGTCTCCGAGTCCTCCGAGGCACGTGCTGCCGGTGTTGCAAAGACGATCCAAGCCGCTGGTGGCCAGGTCATAGTAGTCAAGGCCAGTGTCAACACGCCTGAAGGCGCAAATCACCTGGCGCAGGAGACCTTGAAAAGATTCAAGACAGATCATATCGATATTCTAGGTAAGCCAATGGGAGTGTCCTGTCCTATGCTAACAGCCTTTTAATGATTTGCGTTAGTGAACAATGCTGGCGCCGGATTTGTAGGTTCGACACTTGAGGCTACCAAAGAAGGGATTGACCATACCTTCGGCGTTAACGTGTACGGTTCTATCTTCCTCGTCCAAGCTGTCGTTCCACATATGCCTCGCGGAGGACGTATCATCAACATTTCGTCAGTTGCATCGAAGCTTGGAATGGATTTCCTGCCCATATACGGAGCATCCAAAGCAGCGGTCGACAGTCTAAGCTACGCCTGGGCAAAGGAGGTAAGCGATGATACAGGTTGCCGATGAGGCAAGCTAACAAGATGCACAGTTCGGCCAATCTCGCGGAATCACTGTCAACAGCGTTGCTCCTGGCCCTGTCGACACGGACATTGCCAGGGCTGCAGATCCCGCCGGTGCTGGTGGCAGTTTCCTCGTGGGCCTGACCAGAGCCGAGGAAAGAATTGGCACGACTGAAGATATTGCGGATGTAGTCCTTCTTTTGGCCTCAGAAAAGAGTCGATGGATCACTGGCCAGTTCGTCTCCGCTAGTGGCGGGATCACTGGACAGTAATGAGGAATGATCTGAGGATTAAGTAATAGACGATCTGAGTTGCGCTACCTTTAGGCTTCTTTTGTCTCTGGGTGCACCCTAGAAGTTAGCAAATATGATCAGGTAAAATCAGTGTCTTAACGATGGTGCTCACATATGTTTGACCCATGTGTTCTTTCAATAGCCATTTTTCAGGTGGAAGCTAATCTCACTTCCAATATCGTAAATTACATGAGCAGCAACCTCATCAACCCACGCAATGTCTTTAATCACTAGAAGAGCATCATGCCAATCAACAACCCCAGTATCAGACATAACATCAACGATCCGTGTCACTAAAACCCCTCTATCTTCTTCGACGATTGTAGATATTATTAAAGCCCAGAGATGAAGATTCGTAAACGAGTACCAGTCGAAGCTATATGCTGTCAGCAACTGCGCGAGCCGTCGGCCATGCTTTGAAATTCCATCAGGCTGAATACGAAATTGTCTTTTCAAAAGGCCGAGAAATACCATCAATGTCAAACGAACAATCTCCCTAATGAGCAGGCCCTGGGCGAGCCCTGTTTCGATCTGCTCGGGCAGATTAAAGCGCGGTAGCATCAAAAGCTGATGGACAACCGGATCTAATCTCACCCCAATAAACAACTCATCTCTCCAAAACTGTGGATTCGTAGCAGCGCGGTTTACTTCGGATGACAGACTTGCAATGGAGACAAGGACACTAGATATATCTTTGAAAGAAGGATATCTGTCGTTCCACGCCTGTATACTTGCAGTGAGCCCCGGTGATTGTTGCGTAGCATTAGGTACGTGAACAAGTTCTTTGGGAACTGAAAATCGAGGATGTGTGTCGAGAAGCATCGATCCTGTCACATCGGTCCTAGATAGTTGTTATGAGCTAGTTTCTTAAACAGCTTAGGTCAACATACCAATTCACCATTATGCGCAAGGGGGGGCTTTGCAATGTCTCTATGCCCCCCCTCCTCTGAACCACGCGTTCCAAGCCGTCCAAATGCATCTGCAGCCTGGGTAAATTTTTTCTAACAACCTGACGACTTATTTAGCTGCCGCATTGTCAAAAAATTGTGTTGAAAACATACGCACTAAAATTCGTTAGCGTCGATAAGCAAAATATTACAACATCAGGGGAATCTGACGTCGTAGCAACAAAAACCTAAGATAGCCCCAATTATTCCCTCACTGGTATTGTCAGTGGGGTCACACAGTCGATTATTAACAGAGTTTAGTGCATTAGTGTAATATTTAAGAGCCTCGTCGTTCTCTTGAATCTCAGAGTCATCCTGCCTAGCCATTAGGAGCGCAGAGTGCGCTAGGCTAAGTTGGAAAGCACTCCTGTCAGACATTACGACAGAAATCCAGATGATACGCATTTGCCCTGAGTCTTTGTGTGCTGTAAGACGTTAATTCATGATTGATTTGTGATCGTTGCTAATCTCACCGAAGTCTATGAGCTGCACTATTCGTGAATTAGAAGGAATCGGAAAAGGGGCTAGCGGGTCCAAGCCACGACCAGCCCCAAGAGGCCTGAGGCAGTCGATCGAGAGATATTGGCTGGGAGGAATCCTTTCAGCTTCTTCTAAATATTTCTTCAGACCTTCGTCCTTTTGACCATCACGGTCATTGTTAACTTGCTGAACAGGGACGATACTGGCGTAATCGGTAGCTGGTAGGTGGAAGTCTGACAGGCCAAATGTATAATTCCTGCGTCTTCGTCGCTTATGTGGACGTCCAGCATCCCATGCATGTCTGCGAATTGTTCGCTGGTTATCAGCATGGGTCAGATCTTTTGGATTAGTGATGTTGATGAACGCAAATTGGAATCTTTCACTCGTGGCGGTCGTGATTGCAGCCATTATTATCAGACTTGGTGTTAAGTTTGTATGGCTTGAGCAAAGAGAAAGAAAAAATGTTCATAGCCAACTGAGGACCTGCAGCACGCAGTTATGATGTGGCGGATTGCTGGTCTGTAATCATTTTGCTTACATAAAGTGCCAACCAGCGCTAATCAGAAGGGGTGTTGGGGGAAGTCCTTAACCCGCCGGAATTCGTCCTACCGTTATCGATAAGAACTAGCCAGATCAACCAAATCGAATCATCAGAGGAGTAAAACCGGGAGCGGCCATGGCTTCGGTAGTGGTTTTTAAGCACATCGATTCGACTGAACGCTATATTGAGTCGGTTGAACAAGGTCTATATCATTGGAAGTACGATTGGTAGGCCTCGTTAAGAGTAATTAGCTACACGCTCTTTTTTCATTTTGGTGTTCAAGCACGGACCAGATTCTGGTAGGACGCCGACGGGGTTAAGGGATATATTTGTCACGAAATTCATATAGAGGGGTTCATTGATAAAATGGGTTGATAGATTGATGATCTTATATCGTGTCTTTTTAACCTTAATCTGACGTGTCTTCAGTAACGTGTCTTCGTGCACGTAACCCACGCCTTTAGAGAATATAGATTATCTAATACACCCCCTTAGCTTTAAGCTCTTTGAGGTCAAAGCTAGCCACCTTCTTGTGTCCGTTAATAAGTTAATTAAACCGTAATCTTATCTGAATCCTTCTGTCTTGCTCTAATAGTATCCCTTAGGTCCTTTAGTTGCTTCTCCTTATCCAGCTGCTCCTTAATATCCACCATCCCAATTATATTAACGAAGCTTTAAAACCTCTACTTGGGCAGGGCCTTTATAAGTCCATCAGCAATTATCTCCTTTGTCACTGTCTATTAAAATCATACTCATCTTATTGCGTATTCCTGACATAGCCAGTATTAATAGATGTTAACGTATTAGAGCTTCGTAATTAGCTTTACCGTATCTTCCATAATTAGTTAGAGCGTCTATATATTATCGCATTTAATAATTAAGGGCTCGTTTAGGCATAACATCATTACTTTAAACAGCCTACTAATAAAGATAGCTTCCTTTACTATCTATAATAGGGCTAATAACTCAGCTTCTGTGCTTAACATCGTTACTATACCCTGCTTATTTGCTCTCTAGGCAATCGGCCCCCTAAATAGCTTTATAATGTATCCTTACAAGCTCTTTCTGTTAACAGAGTTGTCCATAAATAATACATTACTGGCACAGATAAATAATTGCGCTTTACCTCTACCGTCTCTTCCGTCGTCTTGTCCTTTATCGCGTATTCCTTTATCTCTCCCTCTACCATTCGTTCCTTCCTTATCTCCTTTATAGCAGATTGCTCTGCTTCTCATGCTATATAGGTATTAGATAACTCTATCTACTGCTTAATAATACTCTTAGCTTAGGTCCTAATTAAACCTTACCAGCTTTAATACTGCAAAAGCAATATCTGGACGCGTTATAGTGGCTACATAGAGTACTAAACCCAATTTTCTCTAATATAGCATTATAGAGGCTGGTAGGGACATAGGACGGACTAATAGGTCTATATTAGGGGACGGACGCGTCAGACGGATTATATGGTGATTGGTAGGGAGGAGTTCCAATTCTGCTATAGGAGTGTCTAGAAGACGCCCTCTGAAATCTATCTTATACTGGTTAGCTATCTTCTTAATATAGGCTTCCTAGGATAGCCACAGGAGCCTCTAGCTATAATTATATAGCACATAGATTCCTAGGAACTATTTTAGCTCGCCAAGGGTACTTATCTAGTATTCCTTGCTTAGCTCCTTAATTGCTTCTTAAGCTTTCTTCTCATCTATCTTTTAGTAGCAGAAGACAATATTATTAACATAGAAGAAGACAACTATTCTACCTTTTAGCATAACACACGGCTCCTAAGGTACCTCTTTAAAACCCAATTCGTTTAACGAGCTCGTGAGATTCTTCTACTATAACAGTAGTAATTGTCGTAGTCTATACAGGGCTTTTCTTAAGCGCAGTACTTTATCTGTCTTTCCTGTATTAAACCCTAGCGGTAGCTTTATATAGACGACCTTGTTGAGATTGCAATAGATAAATATATTAACTGCATCTATCTGTGTCGTCTCTAGGTTAAACTTTACGGTAATCGCCATAAGGGTTTAGAAGGTCGTACTAGCTAATATAGTAGCTCTTGTAGGTAGGTCTCCTAGGGCCTATTAATTTCCACATACTACTAAACGTGCCTTACATTTCTGGAGAAATCCGTGCTTATTTGTCCTATAGACGAACACCTATATTAAGCTAAGGACCTGCTGTCCCTTTATATACTTCTTATCTGTTTCTTGAAACAACCTTATTTAATAATAAGATTGGAGGTGGGCTCGTTAAGCCTCTTAGAACTAATCTTGAAGAGGATGCATATTAAGGTCGCGGATTAACTAAGGTGGCGGAGGTAAGTTCTTCCTATATAGTCTAATATTACATGTTCTACCTAATTTCAGCTTGCTGTTGTTAAGTCGACTATTAAGGTTAAACTTCCTTCCTACTAAGAAGGCGCTATAATAGGCTGAGGTGATCCTTTTAGTAACAAAGTCTTTAAACCTATAATCGCTGGCTTCCTTGAATAAGTCTTTGACTAAGTTGTTAAACACCCCCTAAGTGTTAAACGCATCTCCTGCTTAATAAGCAACATCTTGATCTTGCTCCATAGGATACTTAATATAAAAGGCATATGGGGATTCTTCGTCTTCTTCTGTTAGAGGTGGCGTATAGTACGCATCTTTAAGAGCTCTTGCAAGCTTATAATCTGCTAACTTATTAAAGCTTTAAACTGGCTTATTAACGTCATCATCTTCCTCTTAAATTAACAGTTTAAATACTTCTTTATTATCTTCCAGAAGTACCTCATTCTTAATTAGGGTATTAGGGAGTTAAATCTTCTTAATCAGTATGTCTAACTCAGCATATAGGTCCTTTAAGATGTCTATTCACTTGCTATTAAAGAACGTCTTTTTATCAAAGATAACGTCCCTAGTAGAGATAATAATACCTTTATATAGGATCCAGATCCTGTAGATATTGGTAAAGTCATAGCCAATAAGGTAGCCAATATAGGCTCACAGATCTAGCTTGCTTAGCCTTTTCTTCTTTAGCTAGGCGTCTAATATCATCGCGTACGCCCTATAGCCATAGGCTTTTAGGTGCGCTAGTTGCGGCTTTCTTAACCTATTGCCTAGGAAGGTATAGAACCTCTTATATAGCAATTTCCAACCGTTGCTTTCCCATAGCGTTCAATCTCAAAGGTAGACTGCGCAGTCAACTATCTCGTTCCATAGGTTATATAGTAGATTGGCAGCAATTCTCATTACTTGTGCTCTCTCAATAATCACACCCCCTAAGTGTTCAGCGGTACCATTCTAAGCTTAGGTATGTGGCGCTAAAGGCTTAAATATAATCCCTTAAGTCTGTAGCTATTTAAGGGTTCTTCTTCTCCCTAGCTTATTATCTAACCTAATAGTGTTAACCTTAAGGTTATACCTCAGACAAATCCATTAGATGAAATCTTTAAGTACTTATAATATCTCCTTCTTCTTACCATACATCGTTATAAAATATGGGAAGGTTCTTCCTAAGAAGGTGTTATAGATAAGCATAACTCATATAAATCCCGTATACGCTTCCTTAAAGTTAGTCTAGTTAATATAGAGGTTAAGATAAGGTTTATTAATATTCTATTTTAAGAACCTTCTTAAGACCTAACGCTTAATTTTGGCAAGACTGCAATGTTAACATTCTGTTATCTTTAGGCCTTAAAGCTTAACTCCTAAGGCATTAAAACCTAAATAATAAAGGCTTATAAATCCTAGATAACCTAGACGCAGATACTATAGATACGCATCACCTTTTAAATCTGGATAAGCGTCTCTTAACAATGCTCTACGCTTCCATTAGTGGTATAGCAGTTGGCTTATATTAAACGCTAATAGACTTCCTGGTTGGATATATTTAATAGTCTATTATCCATAACGTTCTTCCATTTAACATAGGATTGTATCATCCTTCTAAACTAGAAGATTATTATTTCCTTTATTATCCTAGAAGTACCCTTACTTTTAAAGTAGACGGAATAACACTAGATTTATATTAAAGTCCGTATAGAAGGCAATATCCTTAAGACATAGGATTCCCTTACTCTTATCTGGTTTTGTGACTTAGACGGTGATATTACTATAGCCTAGTATAGGCACTTCTAAGCTGCCGGCAATAACATATTCGTATCTTAGAGCTTTCCTAAAGTTGTAAAAATAAAAGAGGTTATTAAAGATGTAGAGAGTGGTTTCTGAGTCCAGAATAGTCAATAGCTTTAGTGGATAGAGTTAACCAGTATAATATAATTCTAGGAATATTACATTAGCTTCTCCCTTAATCTTAACTATTTTATAACTCTTCTCATCCTATTATTATTAAGCCTCATCTTCTTATTTTTTAAGTCTAATCTTCGCAACTTAGTTAGCAAGATTCTTATTCTTTTCTACCTTCTTAAGCACTCTTTTAATACAAGCATCTCCAATTATAACTTCTTTAGGTCTCTTGTCTTCAAATAAATACTAATAGTCTTAAAAGGAATATCCTCGTTTCTCGCACGCCAAGTACACAGGTAGTAGCTTCTTGTAGGACATCTTCTTATCTACTAGTGACCTAGCTCTCTTTAAGCGTCTAGTGCATGCTAAGGTTACTTTCCCTGGACCTTTAGTAGTATTAGAGTAATCCATCATAGCTTGCTCTGTAAAGTCTGTATTAAAGGTACTCCCTCTTATAATAGCATTAGCTTTCTTTAAGGGTATTCTAAGTCCTTCTTACAGCTCCTTTACTACTCTATAGTATTTAGAAGATCTTAACTTCTAAGGGTTATTCAACTTAGTAGTATACTTCACACAGTAGGCGTCGCTAAACGGTTAAATAACTTCTGCTAAATTTTAAAGCCAGATTCTATTAGACATTTAAGGGATCTTGTACTTCTCTCCTAGTACTATTATATGTTCCTATTAATCTAACCACTAATTTAATTTTAACAAGTATTTAAACCCCTTAAGGGCTTCTATGTACTAGTGTTATACCTTCTTCCTAACAAACAATAAGGTAGGTTCTGTGTTCTTCTTTAATTAGGATAGCCATTCTTTAACTGTTAAGGAAGGGTCAAGCAATAGCTTCTTCTGGATCAATACTATAGACGTAATTTAGGTACGTATCTATTGCAGATACTCTTCCTGTTTCAGGAAGTACCTTATATCCTAGTCGTAGTATCATCTACTGTTCTTATACGCTTTCTATTAATTCGTTAAGAGCTATATATATATGGTTACATTCTCATTAAAGTCTGTGACCTTTAAAAGAGGTGGTTTTTTAAGTAGACCTTCTTAAGGTGCTTCTGTAGCTGGGTTAATATAAGCCCAAATTTGCTAATCTATAAGGGCTTATAGTTGCCAGATCCATTACTCCCAGTCTTTTGGTTTATTAAGGATAATTATAGTTAATAAACTTAATATCGGTGGAGTCATTTTAACTAATAGGCAGAGGGGAATTAAGATGGAATTCGTTATTAGGATCGTCCTTGTCATTAGGATTGTCCTTTAACAATTAAGGTAGGATTTCTTATAGAATCTTATGGAATCTCGTGGAATCTTATAAAAGAATCGTTCTGTAACAATTAAGGTAGGATTTCTATCAGAGTCTGCGTCTTAATAATAAGGTGTTAAAGTCTGACGATAAGGTAGAATTTCTTCAAATAATTAAGAAATAGCTAAATAGCTTCTTAAGTCAGCGGACCAGGCTCATAACTGTCACAAAATTCATATAGAGGGGTTCATTAATAAAATGGGTTGATAGATTGATAATCTTATATTATGTCTTTTTAACCTTAATCTGACGTGTCTTTAGTGACATGTCTTCGTGCATATGACCCACGCCTTTAGAGAATACAGATTATCTGACAATATTACTTAGATAAAATTTGTATTCCAATATTTTAAAGTATTGACTCTGCTCGAGTGTGCTCTGATCCGTACCGAGGAGTCATTGAAGCATTGCAACAGATAACGCGCACTGGAGTTATCTGAATTCTTCCATGATATGGACCTCATGCAATAGCAGGACAATATATTCCAGATGCATATGCTTTCGGTAGTCATGGTCACGTTATAGGAAGCTGTTGATAAGCACTAAGGATCACCGCCTTCCTAACTCAGAAAGCCCCTCTCACAGATTTCTTCTCCCTAAAAGAATTGGTCGCCCACTATGGGGTTGGACTTGGCTGTACAACACTCTAAGTTACAAGCCAATGAATACTCATAATACTGCAGCTTTCCACCTATTTATACTTCAGGCTATCGCGTGTCTGCCTTACTAGTCCGTAATCCTTGCGAGGATGACGACTTTCCGCCCTGAGGCTACCTATCGATAATGCACTTCTCGCATCAAAGGTTCTTTTTACTTAGAATTTGTTTCCTACTGATAGTATAATAATCCGATATAATGACTACAGGACCCTATCATGATGAACCGGACAGCGCGTCCTTCTCTGATGAACTCAGCCTAACTGACGGATACTTCTACATCATGAACATCCCCAAGAGAGGTACACGGATACGGCCAGCTCGTCTAATGCTTCAACGTCAAAGGCACGCGAAACAGAAGCGGAGAATACAATGAGCAGGCCTTCAAGGTCGTCGAACTCGTCGAACTCCACCATCCTCCATTAACCCAGATGAAACAACACCATTGATTGATGCGAGTCAACCTCCGACATACTTTGATGCCACTGCCAACCCATATCAAGGCTGTACCATGGAACAAAATGAGGTATCAAGGGGTGGAGTGGTAGGAAATGAATCGGGACTGTTAATATTTACTGATAGAAGATCGCCCCAAAATATGGGTGATAACCCAGGTGTCCATCCGGGATACTATGGAAATACGTATTACGACCGCTCTCGAAGGAGGATTCGTGACTGCTATTCTTGCAGCCGATTCATCAAAATCACTCTGGCCATCTGCGCCGTTGCAGTTGTAGTTTAGCTCGTAGCAGCAGTTACTCATCGGGACAGTCTTGAAAAAGTACTAATTCCTTGCTTTGATAGGCGTCCGTTCTCCAGCTAACATGCCTAAGGGTATTTCAAAAGACTTTCCTGATTGGCCTGGGCACTGCGACCGTGAACACTCTTCCTTCGACTTTGGTAACCCCAGAGACTTCGGTCTTGATTAGCTGGCAGAGGAGCGTGATCGCGTCTATCGGACAGTATTTGGCAGGATCCATATTGTCAAAGCTCCGGACGACCTGAAACCTAACATCCGGGCCAAGCTTTAATTCTCCACGCCTAGATCAATTAAAATAGAGAAGCCGAAGTACACAAAGACTGAGACTGAGCTTATCATTAAATGTCCGGTGATAAATAATAGTAAAAAAGTAAACCGGCCAACCTCGGTTTACCTTGGAATTAAACTCGTCCTCTATGTCGTTCCAGGAGTAACGTTAGAGAATTTAGAGATCGGATCAACGCATCTAAGAGTGGAGATTCACGATGGAGTTTACTTCAGCGTTAGAAACTAGGCGAATATCAACCTTGTGTCTAGTGGCCTTCACGCTCATACATTCATATCCCGCAAACAAGAATCGACCTCGGATCCGGATCAACCAGCGGCACCTACACTCTCAGAGACCTCCTCTCCATCAAGACAACAACGATTAATGCAGGCACGGGCTCAGTGAGTGGTACCTTCATCCATGGCTCTTCCACGGATTTGAAGTCTACCTCTGGATCGATCACAGCCGACATCACCCTTTACGAAGCCGACACTAGTTCATCCACTCTTCGTACCTTTACGAGATCTGGGATGATGGCTATGAATCTGCGATCTCCATACAGGAATCGTGGAACGGTTATCTCCAGCTTGACGAACTCACACAAAAGCAACTCGGGAAGTATAAAGTTGACGTATCAGTAGGCGTGGGAGGGACGTATTGAAGGCGGGGCCAATAGCAGAAAATAGCAGAAGTTTGAGGAGCGAGGCCCACCTCGTTTAGTCGTGGCCTCGTAAAACCATGTCACATTCAAAATACAACTCTTAACTGTATCTAAAGCCTTTCAACAAAATAAAGTTAGAAAAAATAGCTGTAATATATCTTATTACTAATATTATTTATATAGAAGTTTTTAAGCATTTAAGATAAGTTATTATATTATTATTTATTGCTTAACGTCCGATTCGGATCCCTATTGGGCCCACGCGGACTACTCCTTATATACATATAGGGAGAAAACTCTTTTAAGAAAACCCCATGATCCGTCTCCCCGCCTTTTAGGACTCGCCTGCGAGGCGCCTATAAGTTACCTATGGTGCTATACTACCTTACTTTTTAACCTCCTTGGGAACTACTGCTGCCATAACAAGCCTACGGACGCGCTAGTATCGCAAACTTTACTCTACTACTGTAGAGTTATTAGGGGGCGCCTATTACTCACCCCTTTATCTTTTATTACTATTTCCTTTGCAACCTAAAACTAGTCTAGTATATTTTAGCTAATAAGCCACTAGGTAACCGCCTTAAGACCTTTTTATATTAAGAGTAGTGTATTATAGTTCTCTATACTAGCTACTAAGAGTATAGCTTCTTAGTTAGTGTGTAGGGGGTATAATAGTATTACGTATTTTAGTGTCTGTCTTAGCTAGCTATATTTACATCTTAGGCTGCCTACTAGGACACCTACCTAATAGAGCCAATCTTTTAGTCCTATTATCCCTATTCTTAAGAGTGTTGCTATTATATTTTCTGCCTTTATTAGGCCTTTTTAGAGCTCTTAAGTGTTTACCCCCTATAGTGTTAACTATGCTATAGCTTAGGTTTCTCTTGCCTAAGTTAGCCTCTATACCTTTAACTTCTATATACCTCTCTAGCGTTAGTCCAACCAGTATTATATTACGGAAGATAGTTTCCTAGCGTTCTTTTATACTCTACTTTAGCTTCTTTCTCTTTCTTATTATTATCTTTACTGGCCTTTTACACGTCTCTCTTTCTCCTCTATATAGGCCTAGGCCCTAACGCAGTACTATTCTTCTTTTACTTTCTTTACCTATTTCTCTAATATCTCTTCCCTACTTTAGGGTTGTTAGTTTATTCTCCTATAAGGTGCCCTAGGGTCCCTCTATAGTTTATTTAGGCATATCTTAATATACTTTATAATATTAGAGTTACATTTACTTTGCGCCCTTTATATTATAGCGGCTTCAATATATAGTTATAGGGGGGGAATATTGGCTTCCTTCTTAAGCAGTACTATAGCCGTTCGCTTATACCCGCCTGTTATACTCTAAAGGCAGGCTGTTTAGACCTTTTAAAGTAGTTTAAGAAGTAATTTAGGGGGGCCCTTTTTAGTTTCTCTAATGGCCTAAATACTGGATCTATATATTATAGTTAGCCAGACAACTGCTGTATATAGTAGGCGTAACCTCTAGAAGTATAGACCCTATATAGAATTAACGATCCTAGATAATATAATATACTATACTTGGCCCTTATGGGCCGCTTATACTATATATACGCTCTACTGGAGCTTACTGTCTACCTATACTCCTAATACCTTTAGGCCCTAAACTGGTTAACCCCTAAAGCCTTAGATATAGATTATATACTAGAGATCTATAAATTAGTTGCGTTTTTTTATAAAATAGATTAGCTAGTATTTCTCTAGTAAGAATTAGACTCTATATTATCTTGCCCATTCTATATAGGTGTTATAGGCTTTCTTTAGTATTCTATAGTTCTCTATAGCTATTAACCTATATATAATTAGGTTTATATCGTTAACAAAGCCTATCCCCTAGGTCGCCCCTTCCTTAAAGATATTAAATAAGTTGCTTATAAAGAAAAGAAAGAGTATAGGCGAAAGAGGTAATCTTTATAGTATACCTATTATAACTATAATAGGGGGGCTATAGTATCTGCTAAAGACCAATAATATTTCTTTCTAGCCTGTAAACCCTTAAATAAATTATATAATCTATTCTAGGAAGCCCTTTACCCTAAGGATATATAGGAGGCGCTTATGGGGTATATTATTATAGGCGCCACTAATGTCTAGGCTAAGTATTAATACTATAAAGTCCTTATGTATAGCCCATGCAGTTTTAATAGTAGTAGCGAGTAGTATAAGTGCTAATAGTGTTAAGTGATTCTTTCTTGCCCCTATTTAGCTTTGTGGTAGTAGGGTGTATTTCTCTGCCATATCTATTATATGGTCCGCTATAACCTTTTCTAAGATCTTACTTAGGGTGTTTTCTAAGGCAATAGGGCAGTAGCTTCCTAGGATTAAGTAATCTGCTTTACCTTCTTTTTATAAGATAACTGTTGTTATAGATTTTCCAAGTTACAGGTAGTAGCCTATTATAAAGTATACTCTGGCTATATCTACAAGCTAAGGTGCTATAAGTAGACTATAGGTCTTTAAGGCTTTATTTAGGATCCTATCTAGTCCTAGTACTATATTATTTAAGAGGTAACTAATAGTTCTAGCTATTTCTTTAGTTATTATATTGCTGTTAACCCTTAGGCGAGTTACTGGTGTTTTATTAGTAATATTACTAAGGTCTGCTAGAGCTAGTTAGGGGAAAAATCTTTCTATAAGGATCTTCGCCTTCTTATTATTATTGCTTATGGCCTATGGTTCGCCTACTCTTTATAGGGGTGGTAGATATAGGTCTTCTGCTAGGTATCCCACCTTTTTCTTTACCTATCTTGCTATAGTCTAAAGGCCCTTATTATAGGGGATGCTTAGGTTAGTAGTATATTTGTTTATAAACTATCTTTAGTTATTTCTTGCTTCTTTTTTTAGGGTATTCTTTAGCTGGTTTCTTATATCTTTATATCGTCTCTTATCTTTAGGGTTATGGCTGCTTGTATATTTCCTTCTTGCTTGTTATTAGCTAGCTATAAGAACCGCGTATTATGCGGACTATATATGTCATATATAGGGGCCAGGTTTTAAGACTAGGCAATGCTCTTCTAGCCTATTTTTAATTGCTGCCTGGATCCTTTCTAGTCTTCGGTTAATTTCTTTAGGGGTGGCTAATAAGCCTCGCTTGTTTAGTATTAGGTGGATTTCTTCTAGGTCTTAAAGTTATTATTTAACTATATTAAGGAAACTGTCTATTTTAAGCTTCCTTATTGCGTATCTTTTACTATTTAGTTACGCCTTAATATCCAAATCTAGCTATATCTGGATGGGGATATAGTCTAAGGTAAGTGCCTATTTTTCTTTGGGGATGTACCTTTTAAGTCTCTAGTATAGGCTATTGTCTATAAATATAAGGTTAATTGTACTTCTGGCAGTGCTTTATTGCCACATAATTGCTCCTAGGGGAGTAGCTAGCTTAAGGCCCTAGATATCTATAGCTTTTAGTAGGTACTCTGCCTGTTATTTAGTAGCGATATAGATACCCCCTTACCGTGGGTAGTAGAGGTTTATATCTCCTAATAGGATAGACTCTATACCTTTAGTTTCTAGTAAGCTTATTACTAATATAATATTCTCTATTTATGGGACCCCTTTAACCCTAGGGTTATATATATTAATAATTTATACCGGTCCCCTATATATCTGGATTATTATAACTGCAATATCTAGGTTAACTACTTGCTATAACTATAAGGATAGGCTAACAGCCTTACTAATTATAAAGCATACACGTATAGCTACTTTTGGTTTGTATAGGAGCTAAAATCCTTAGGGGCAGTATATTAATTATATGTAGGTATTATAATACGGCTCTTATATAGTAAGGATATAGTATTTCTCTAGGTCTAGACTATCTAGTAGGGGCCTTATAAGGCGGTGGTTTGTATTGCCGTAGTTGTACTATATAATAGATAGGTAGCGGACCTCTAGTAAGGGTTGTTTAACTCTCCTTTATTCTTTACTTTCTCTATTTCTACTTTCTCTAAGATTTTTAGAACTTTTGTCTTTTATATCTACACCCTAGTTACTACTTATTTTATATAGGGCTTTCTATTTCCGTGTCTTATATTCCTACTAGCGCTTCTATATCTAAATCTATTATCGTCTCTAGTTCTTCCCCTAGTCTTACTAGTTAGCTTTATGCCCTTTATAGGTCGGCTGTAAATATTAGATTTGCCGTATTTAGTTTAATTCTTAATTGTCCTAGTCTTAAGCTTACTATAGCTGTCTATAGGGGTCTTCCTATAGGGCGTTCTCTCCCTTGTGTCCCCTGTAACCTTTATATCCCTATTTGGTCTAGTAATATCGCGCGGCGTTGCTTCTGGCCCGTTAAGGCTTAGGATGGCTAGCCTAGCCCCCTAGTATTAAAGGTAGGGAACGCTAGGAAGGCACCTATGTCCCCCTAGCTTATCGCCTGTTGTTTCTATTTATATAACCTGGTGTATAGTTGTTCCTGCAGCTATTAAGCCCTTACCTTCTATCTTTTGTATTTAATACAGTCTACTCTCTCCCACGCCTTATATATGCTTTAGTAATAGTTTACGCATTTTATTTAGTTTTAATTTAAGCAGTGTCTTATATTATAGGGGCCTATATAGTGGCTATAGCACACCTATGCTGCGTATATGGATTAGGTGTGTCCCTATTATATGTAGCAATAGCATTATTCTAGGCGTAGTTTGTGGTTATAGAGCCTTATATTGTATATAAGGCCATTTATAATTATTCCTTTTTGGATAAAGAGTTTTTGCATTCCTGGTGTATATATGCTAATAATAAGGGAGCTATATATTCAATTAGCGTCTCCCTAGCGAGTCTCTGGCGACTTTTATATCCTCTTATTATTCTTATTATATGCTTAGATTGCATTTTCCTATTAAAGCCATTAGATTTAGGTAATCTTAAATCCTAGTATAAGGCGTTCTATATATTTTACTATCTTCTATATAGTTGCTGTGTTATTTACCTAGCGTCCCTTTTCTACCCTAAGGCTTATAGGAACCGCTAGGACTTCAACTAAGTAGTCTTTATAAAGCACTTTTATGCTAATACGTTCTCCTAGCCTATCCTTTACCCTTATAGCTTATTCCTTTACCTATTAGTCCTTTAGGGTAACTCTAATATCTCCACTCCTTAGGTGTTAGACTATAATGGCGTTATAAACTTCTTTATAAATCTTTATAAGGACTTCTATTTCTAATTATCCCCTAAGCCCCTCTACTTTTTCTATATTTAGTTATATTATGATTATATACCCGGTTGTTATCTTAAGGGGGTTAGGTTCCCTATACTATAGAAGCGCAGCTATAGCGGCCTAGGTACGGTTCGCTGGTAAAAAGGGGTTTTGTTTAATTTTAATTTTACTTAGCCGTTAGAGGATTTAATTAAGGGATTGCTAAAGGGGCGCCTAAGGGATGCTGGACTGGCAGAGCTATTCTGCTAGCTGCATTAGTTTGTTATAGCTAATAGTTACTCCCCTATAATTGCGGATACTAGACGCGTTTAATAGGCTTTATATTTTATTAGATGCCTTCTTAATAGAGGTATTCCCGCTTTATAATGTGGTATTCGCCCGTTCTTATTATGGAGGGCTATTGCTGGGCGTGGTTCTGGCGGTCGCGCGCGAGTACAAACCACCGTTGTTTGACATATGCCTCCTCTGCGATGTAGGCATCTTAGGGGGATTCTCTAGGTATTTTTCGGGGTTCTTTTTGGTTGGTTTTGGTCTTTTTGGGCCAGGTACAGCAAGAGCTCCAGCGTTTCCAGCTAGTGTTTTTTCTAAGTTATTATATAAACCTATCTTAAGTTGGTAGGTCTTAGATGTGCAAGGCCAGGGATGCATATAACTATTCCATTAGTTACATAAGTTATGATTACTATATAATATAACTAATCGCAATCAAAATCAATCTTTTGATTATGGTTATGATTGTGTAATCAATATAATCACCCGCGGGAAGAACGCGTAGGAATAGAATATAGTAATAAAGCTTTAGTGTTAAGAAAGTCGCGTATTAATTTTCTAAAAAGTACCGAGCCTTGCGGTTTTATATACAAAAGAAGTCCGTGCGGGATTTCTTAGAAAAAGTTAATATATACGCGTCAACGCGTTACAGCATATCTTATCTAGAATTCCTTTTTAATCACTATATACCTGTATTTACACCCACTTACCTAATTAGGAAATTAGTACATAACTAAAATAATCAATACAATCAATCATAATCAGAAGGTATGATTTTACAAGAATTAAAATCTATTGGCCGATTACGGTTGCACTAATTATGTGCATCCCTGTGCGAGGCCACAAGGTAGGCTTTAGAGAACGGTTATTATGCTTATAACGTCCTATATCGCGAACGAACAAAGCAGGCCGCGGCCCTATCGATCAAACCGAGCGTTATAGAGTGCTAACCGATGTGGGCATGCACCAGCATGCACTGCGATACCCTACCCAGTAAGGGTTCTCCAGAGTGGTGTGGGCCATAAAGTAGCAGCTGTTTTGTTGGGAGTTGAGACTTATTGATGTACTGTACGGAGCAAAAAGATATTTATCCTTCCTATTTGGGAAAAGCGTGGTTTTGGTGCCAAGACCCCACCAAAATATACCGAATTTTTGACTTCGAGCTTGTATAAAGCAACTCTACACTAACCTCTTGATAGAATCTACTCACTTAATCGCTTATAATATTCTCTATATACCTTCTACTGTTTTTTATACTATTTTTAAGCCTAAACCACTTTACTACAGCCTTGTAATGAGGGCGCAGGCTATAATAATAAAGGCTTTAGGTATACCCCTAAAACTAATTACTTAAATTACTAGGATTAGCGGTTGGCATATCAGTAACCTAGTAAAAGGGGCAGTAGAGAATAGTTAGAATGTAAATTAGGTCCTCCTTAATAACTATCTTAAGAATAAGCCCCACAGAGGGCGTACTAAGAAGATTACCCCTAATATTAAGTAGAGAGTCGTTAACGCCATTATATACAATTATTATAGGCGTAAAAAAAGTAGCTAAAAAATCGCTCGCGAAATGGGAATCTCTACAGCGTCTGTTTAAATTATACTTAAAAAGCACAGCTTCTATAAGATAAAGTCAATAAGGAAGTGTTACGGACGCCTTAAGTACGATATTATAACTACTTGGAGAAGAGTTGGAAGAAGCTAGTTGGTTGACAAGGGCACGGTCTAGAATAGATCCGGTAGAACCGTGTGACGAGGAATGGTAAGTGAGGTCATGTAATGTGATCTATATAATCTATATAATCTATATAATCTATAATAAAGCAGATAGAGCAGATAGAGTAGATAGAGCAACGACTTTCTTAGGAGTATGGATGTGTATTTAAGGACCCACAGTCCCTACCTAGATAGTTCCTTTCCTTGTAGTAAATCTTAGAATATAATAGGGGTTAATCTATTAGGTAACTACTCCCTAGTTATTATTTAACTTCTTGTTTATCTATACACCTAGCCTATTAATAAGTCTACCGTAGTTCCTGCTATAAGGCTCTGTTATATATTTACTACCTAGTTACGGTATTAACAAAGTTAAACAGTATGCCACTAAAAGTGCAAGTTATGCTATTAAAGGCACCGGTCACGATCGTATATATAGTAGCTACGACCTTAGGAACAGGAGGAGATACTAGTATGGAAGATACTGATTCGCAGCTAGTTATGGTAGGTTAGTTATAGGAAATGGTTAATTAAATAATAGATAATAATTGAATACTTAAAGATAGACTTAATGGAATTGGAGCAGCTAAGGTCAAGCTACCGTCTATTAAATAATTCTTAAGGGAGAAGTTAAAACTTAAAGGATTCCTTATGTAAATGCACTTTAAGGTTATGCAGGAAGGAGTAAAGTTGGTAACACCTATAGACTAAGTGGCGTATGTAGGATTATTCTTAACTGAAAGAGCACTTAAGTGGTTTAAACCTTACCTTACTAAAATCCAAGCGAATGGAATAATAACTACTAATTAAGAAGTACGGTTTATGTTTACTAACTAGAATAGGGTTGCAGAAAGACTAATATAGATATTTAGAGACTTAGAAGCAACAACCACAGCGGAAAGAAAACGTTAGAACTTAGTATAATGCACTTTAGTAATTAAGTATACAATATAGTTTTAGACACTTATAATATAGGTTAAGTGGAATAATAAGGCGCTTATAGCACAGTATAAATAGGGACTTAAGGCTAAAGTCTAGGACGTAATTATCCTAATGGAAGATATGGAAACTCTAAAAGATTAATAATAGGATCTATTAAAGGGAACAAGCCAAGAAAGGGCAAGATAGAGTTCTATAGTTATATAAGGCGTAGAGTATATATTAACAGAGCCAAAGTTAAAACCTATAGAATGGTGGGCTAGAGCTAATGGACTTAAGCAGCACTAAAGAATATAGATAATAGAGTAGAAAACTATAGAAACCTAGAGGTTAAGGATTAAGTAATTATAGGACTAAGGAGTAGAGGCTAAACTAAGGATCTTAGCAGCAGAAGATATTTAGGCGGACTCTATAATAAGAAGAATGGTTTAAAGAAGGAGCTTATATAAATTATAGAAAAAAAGGTCACTATGCTAGGGACTATAGAGGTAGTTAGAGTAATTATATAGTAAGGAGAACTAAGTAAGGAGAACCTAGTCTAGTAATAAAAAGGTTATATAGAACACAGGAGTGTACGGTTAGATACTTTGTGTTTTGTTATAATAACACATACTAAATTTATAAGGACGCTAAGTATAGCGTAAGCTATTAGCTATAAGGGCTAAAGTTAAGAGGACTTAAAGGAACTAGAGAGTTAGATAAAGAATAAGATTAACTCTATAAGCTAGATTAAGATGTTACAGTAACATGCGGATAAAGATTAGTAATAATAATAATGGGGTTAGAGTACTTATTAATTAATAGCGATAAGGAGATATAGAAGACTAACTGGGGGTACTTAAACCTTAATAACGCAATAGAAGCAGAGACTGAGACTACTATAGAACGCGGTTTAGTAATAGGCATTATAACACTATTGGATACGGTATCTATTACTTTATAAGACGGAAGGAGTGATATCTAAAGACGATTAAGTAAGTAGATAACTGCTAGTGCTAGCTTACTACTTAATAAAGGTAAAAGGCCAAAGGCTTAAGATTTTTAAGACGAGATAAGATATACCTAAGAACCTATAACGGATAAAAACTAATGGGAAAGGGTAGTAGCTTAGTTTATAGACAAATAAATAAGTATAGGACGCAAGTTTAAGAACTATAAGTTTGGGGAATGAGTAAGAACGTTAGTCCTAAGTAAGCGTGGTGCTTAGCCTAAAGATTAAAAAGTTGATATAGAGATTAAGAAGCAAGATAACTTTAAGGATCTAGCTGCAAGACATAGAAAATAAGAAACTATAGATAAGTTTAGGTAAAGAATTATTGTATAGTAAGAACGGAAGCTAGATAAGAGATTAGCTATACTAGGACGTATAAGGAATAGAGTACCTATATAGAGAGTTACTAATAGGCCTAAGGTAGGGATGTCTAGAGTAAAGTGGTTAGATAAACTGGAACAAGAAGAGGATCTAGGGATTTTAACTAGGTTTGAAGAAAGATATACTAAAGGTTATTATAACATGGCAATAACAAGGTACTTTCTAATAGATAGACTATATATACTAAACCAGTTATATAAAAAGTAGTATAGATAACGACACAATAATAAATGGGAAGACTTTTATATATAGCTAGATAAAAAAGGTATCTAAGACCAACCCATTATAGAAAAACGTATAAATTATTGTCTGAACAAGGTTTTGTAATGCAGCTGCACGCGACTATGTAAGCTAAGCGAGCTTAGGAAATCCACTAAATTCTACCTATAGAATAGGAGAATAAAGAAAGCATTAATTAAATCAGTTACTACTTAATACTATTGCAATAGCAATACGTATTACTGGAAGTGATACTAATACTAATTAGTGATTACAGATTAGGAGACATATTACCTATAAAGAGAGATAAGCTTAATTAGTCCCTGCTATAGGCCTCTACTGATCCCGTTTGCTAAGGAGTATCAGTTAACGTATATTTAAAAAGTCAACCCCTCTTCTTAAGAGGCCCTTAATTCTTTATATATAGCCTTTAGGTACTTAAAGAACCGACCCCTATCTAATAGGCCCTTGGTTCGCGTCTATTACATATCTATATAAATTCACGTCTATTACGCGTTTAGAACCTAAAATTAAACTTAATAAGAGTTATAAGATAAGAATTAATATGTTAGATATTAGGGCATAAGTTAGAGAAGGATAGAGAAGGATAGAGAAGATAGAGCGAAGGGCTTAATATATAGTCTGAAGATATTAATAAAGGAGAAATTAGTGAATTTATATAGTATAAGATTATAAAATATGGATTTTATAATATGATAGATAATAACCTATAGGAGCTTTACCGTGATAACTTTAATACCTTTATACTAGAAGTCTTTAAGAATTGCAACTAGATAACTATTTGTGACCTCTAACACTTCCTTTAAGTTTATGGAGTATAGGTTAAGAAGGATAGATATATTATAGTCCTATAGTTACTCTTTAATACCTTATAAGAAGAGGATCCTATAGAATGGACTAAGCTTAAGATTAAGGAGTATATAGTAATTGGAGGGAAGTTTAATTTAGGACAAATTAACTACCTCCTTAAGAATAACTTTACTAGTACCAGTACTATTAAAACCCTAATCTTAACCTTACCAACCATAAACTCTACCCTATTTATAATACCACCTATAATACTACCTATATAACCTACCTTGCTAATATAACAAAACCAACCTTATATTAATCTACTAATAATAATAGGACTATCTGGATAGAATTAAAACTAGGGTTTTAGCAAGGAGTTAATAAACCTTATAAAAATATATATAAAAGACAACAAGTATAGCAGAGAAGATGATAATTTTAACTTTAAACTTACTATCTTTTATAACCTTTGCAGTAGAGCTGACGTACCCTAAGAAGCCAAGGTTAAAGCCTACCCTATAATATTACGCGGCTTAGCACTTAACCACTACTATACTAATCTTAAAAACGTTACCCTAACCCTTTTATTTAACTAAATCTGCGACGCTATACGTAACTACTTTAAGGGACCTAAGTATAGGCGTAGTATACTAGGGCAATGGAACCTAATAACCTTAAGGTCTATAATAAGCAAAGGCGAGAATACTAAAAAACTAACCCTAGACTGTCTACAATTGCTTATTAAAGAACTAAGATACCTTTAGCACGGTTTTAACCTAGACTTATATACTAACAAGTTCCTCTATAATAAACTTATTAACGCTTACTAGGAGTTACTAGCTTATTAATATACCTACTTTAAACCTTCTAATAGCCTAACTAGCTTAATTAATGACATATAATCTTCTATTATAACTTTTAAAAGGTTAAATAATAAGAACCCCTAAGCTTTCTTTACTAACCGCTGTTACTATAAGCAGTACCCCTAACTACTGTTTTAACTATATAATAGACCACCTAACTAATATATACTACCTAAGAAGCGCTACTTTGTTTGCTATAAGGAAGGTTACTAGTTATCTAAATACTTAAGAGAAGAATGTAATAAATTAAAGAAGAAGTTTAAGGATAGATTTAACTGCCGCTTTAATAGATATGCTAAGCAGTATATTATTAAGTATAAGGGAATAGATTATAATAATAAACTTAACTTAGAATCTATTAATAACGTAATAGAAGCTCTTATAATTAATATTAAGTTACTATTAGTATCTTTAACTTAGGAACAGACTAAACTATTCCTTACCTCTTTTAGAATAATACAGCATAGAGGAGCTATTAATACTATAACTGACTTAGTGGATTAATTCTTTACCTATATAATTACTAGCACTAACCTAACTGCTTATTATAATAATAACTTAGACCTATTTACCTATATTACTACTAGCTGATATACTTCTAATAAGTTCTATAGAGTAATAATTAATATAGGAGCCTTAAAGAGATTAATAGTAGGTTATAGACAATACCTTATATACAGGAAGACCTATAATACTATTATTAATACCTTAAAGGCCAGCGCTATTAACGTCTAGTTTAGCATTAGCTCCACCTCTTCTATTAGCTCTATTATAGTTAATACACCAGTTAGCAACGTTAAGTTTTATATTATAAAAGCCAATATACCTTTCTTACTATGTCTTGTAGATATAGATATACTAAAGGTCTATTATAATAACCTTAAGAACGTCCTAGTTACCCCAATAAAATTAGTACTAGTAGTTTGCCAATTTAGTTAGCCCTTCTTATTATAGGAAGAGTTACTATAGTTATTTATAACTCACTTGTTTAATTAAAACCCTTACTACCTAATTACTACTAAACTCCGCCAACTTTACCGCTGCTTTAGATATCTATTAGCAGATAAGCTATATAAGGTACTAGAACGCTCTAGCTATAACAATATTAATAAGTAGGTTATTAACTACCTTACTAAGTACTGTTCCTACTACTAGAAATATATTAAATCCCCTAGATAGTTTAAGTTTATATTATAAGAAAACTAAGATTCTAATTTTAACTATTCTATTTTTATTAACATTATATATATTAATAGAAACCCTATCCTCTATATTATTAACAAAGCTACCAGATTTTAAGCCATAAGATGGCTATATAATATCTCCACAAAGTATACCTGGGATACCTTATAACTATGCTAGATTAATACCTATATTAGACTACCTAACTATATTACCTATAATGCTAGGAAGAACTTTATAAGTAAGGAGTTCCAATAATATATTATAGCGATGGCTATATTAACTAAGAGTGTTCTAGTGGAAGCTTACTAGTCTATTAGAATAGTAGAAAGAGCTTATTTAATCCTATACTAAGTATACTAGATAATTATAGAGGAGCTATAGGACTTAGGAATAGCTAATAAATTAGCTCTATAAATGGCAGTAAAAGCTACTAATAACCAGCTAGCCTAGACGGCTTGGTCCTAACACTACTTATCTTTAGTACCTACCCTTAAATAAGCAAACTCGACCTATTAGCACCCTCTATTATATAGTAAGCAGCAGCTATAAAGAAGGCAATAGAGGAGATTATAAGGATTAGGGTAAAGAAGTAAGTTAATAAAGCACTAAACTAATAAAACGGTCTATCTATTACTATAATCTACAACCTCCCCCTTAACTTAGAAGTACTTATATGGCGTAAAGGCAATACTAGATAGAGCGGCAGATAGACTAGCCCATTTAAATTGCTTAGAATTAATAGAGAGATATATAAGGTATAGCTCCCTAGTAGACCTACTAACTTTAGGACTATAGCAGTAAAGCTATACCTATAACCTAAACTAGAGGAACCTAATAAGGAACTAGAGGAGAAACTAACTAAGGAACTAACTAAGGAACTAATTAAGGAACTAGCAGCTAGTATATCCCCCTAAAGATTAAAATAGATATAATAATTACTAACAAAGTCCTAGTAAAACATTGTAGATATATTAATATTTATTAACAACAGCCTAATAAAACCTAATACTATAACCTTTAAGTGTACCTTACTGTTATTTATAGAGTCTTAATATAAGAAGATAAATGGTTTACTTAAGAAAGGCGTTTTTAAGTTTATTAATATAGCAGACATCCTAAAAGGAGTTAAAATCTTTAACTCCTGATTTATTAATAAGATTAAGAACGCTAGAATAGATAAGGCCTTTAAAAAGTCTAGACTGGTTATATAAGCCTATAATAACTATAGTAAAGATCTAGTTCTAATATAGTTACTACCTATTTAATATATTAGCTAGAGAATTATACTAGCGCTTATAGTAACCCTATAGGGAAATAAAAGAAGACTAGCCTCTTTATACCTATATAATATCTTATAAGCTTATATATAGTTTAGTACCCGCCTAAATAGAGACTTCTTTATATGCCCGCTACTAGAACTTAGACTAAAGGATGGATTAACCTTAAGAGTTATTAAACTATTATATAGTGTTCTAGAAGCTAGTAACCATTGGTTTAATATATACTACTATTACTACCTTAATAAGCTATAGATAAACTAGTTAATATAAAACCCCTGCTTACTATATATAAACAGCAATAGCTTTAGAATTATAGGATTATAGACTAATAATACATTATTCCTTGCTAATAAGACCTTTATAGAAATTAAAGAGACAAAACTTTAAGAGGTAGGTTTTTTGGCTAAGGAGAGAGAGAAGCTTATTTAGACTATCCCAATTAAGTTTAATGGAGGCTATATTAAGTAAGATAAGGACTTAATAGTCCTTACTTAGGAACGTTAATGCTAGAACCTAAAATTAGTTACTATAAAGGCTATAGACCTAACTAGCTCTAGAGGGGAGGTCTATAAGGCAGTTATACTAAAGGACTAGTATATTGCTTAGAGAGCAAGAGGAGCCTATATCGCTATAGTCTGCTAACTAGAAGCTGCCTTTAATCTCTTATTTATAGCACAAGTTATTAATCTAAAGGAGAAATATGTAAAGTAGCTTAATAAACAGCTATAATAGCAAATTAATAATCCCTCTTAAGGACTTTGCTTTGTATAACTTAATATAAGTACTCTTAAACTAATAATATTTACGGACTTGTCCTTTACTAATAACTATAACCTCTTATCCCAAATTAGCTTTATTATTACACTTATAAATAAAAACAATAAGGCTAATATTATCTATTAGTTATCTATTAAGTGCAAGTAAGTTATATAAAGTATCTTAGTATCTAAATTATATAGAATGGCTTACGGATTTAACACCAGAGCTATAATTAAAGCAACTATTAAGAAGATTCTATAACTTAAACGACTACTAGTTATTCTCTATACCAATTTAAAATCTCTATATAATTACTTAGTTAAACTTAGGATAATATAAAAGAAATAACTTATAGTTAACCTAATGTATCTATAGCAATTATATAAGAGAAGAGAGATAGTAGAGATTAAATAGATTAATAGAGGCAGTAATCCTATAGACGCTATAATAAAATTTAAACCTTATTAGGCGTTAAAGGACCTAATTAATATAAATATAATCAAGCTATAGGTTACTAAGTGGGTAGAAAGAGGAGAAGATAGAAAGATAGGAATAGAGAGTATAAAGATGTCAAGCTAGTAGCTAAGGCGCTAGTGGTAAGCAAGCTAATAGCGATTTTCTATACCGGGCATAGAAAATTGTAATTGGTCACTTTAGCGATATGGTAGAATTTAGTAGAACTTAATGGAATTTGGTAGAATATAGCAGAATTTGGCAGAACTTAATGGAATTTGGTGGAATATAGCAGAATTTGGTAGGTGGCACGCTTAAGCACTGTTATAAAACTAAATGCCCCTAGTGTCTAAACAAGGTTTTATAATACAGCTGCACGCGACCACGTAAGCTAAGCGAGCTTAGGAAACCCACTAAATTCTACCTATAGAATAGGAGAATAAAGAAAGCATTAATTAAATCAGTTACCACCTAACACTATTATAATAGCAATATGTATTACCGGAAGTGATACCGACAATTATATTAAGGGAGTGTTAATTATAATATTAAGGAATCTAGAAGAGGGATTTAGGGACTAAAGAAATAAATAACAAATCTTAGTACCTGTAAATAAAAGACTAATAGTTAGGTTAGCTAGATAGAGGTTTAAACTTAAGGACAAAGACAAGGTAAGAGTTAACCTAAGTTATTTAGCATATTATATACTGTCGGTATACTCGCTTTATCAACGTGCACGAATATCACTTATAGTGGTACGTATGCGGTGTTGAAGTTGGTAGTTAATTGTTGTCTAGAAGTAAGGGGTTGCTCCAAGGTTAGGTTAGCTAGCCTCACTTTATAGTCTTATAACCACGTCATATAACTAATATTCCGACACTAAAGCAACTCTAAAAAGAAGGCTAATCTATACTTTAAAGTTAAGTTTACTTCTAGACTATTTATAGCGTATATATAATAGCTTCCACGCTCCTTTTATAGGTCCGTAATTATATAACCCGTATTACGGCTTATATAAATGTCTCTAAACCAAAGCCTGTAAAATACTGTATTATGGAGATACTACGCTAAGGAAGAGAAGAAGAAGAAGAGTTATTAGGGGTAGCAGGTTAATATATCGCGAGGGCCGCTAAGGCGCTAGTAGTAAGCAAGCTAATAGCGATTTTCTATGCCGGGCATGGAAAATCCTAATTGGTTGGTTAAATTTAGGGTCCATACTATTATAATTAGTTATCTAACGCTAAGCTAAATCTAAGTTTGTTTGTTTAACCCATCCTATAACTTATAGGTTAATTCAGTTCGTATTAATAAGCCATTAAAGAGCCGCGTAGGGTTTTCCCTTTATTATGGCGTCAGTAGGGTTGGCCTCTCTGTTAATTTATTTCACCTCCGTAATCTGTCTCCGTTTATAGGCTTGCTGGAGGCATATTACATTGATTATTAGGCGTTTTTCTTAGGTGGTTTTAAGTCGTACTAAACAGTTATATAAGGACTTAGAGTTAGTACAAAGCACAAGTAAAAGGTTAATTTATAGGATCTTATCTACTATAGACTTGATCGCAACGCCGATATTAAAGCTATAGGCTGTGCCGTAGAGTTTAGAAGCTAGTACGCTCTAAGTAACTCTTTTACACTTAACTAAGCTCCAATAGACAATATTGGCCTTCTTTATAGCATTAGCTAGTACAAGGACGTAGCTAATCTGCAAAAAGAGGTCCTTATTGTTAGCAAATAACGTGTCCGTAAATACCAGTAGCTATAGGGTTTTAATATCTAACTTAACAAACTTAAGACCTCTATTAGCGTTCTTAATTTGCCAGTTTAGACACTTATTTAACTGTTTTACATCTTCCTTGTTAGGGTTAATTACCTAGGCGGTAAAGAATAAATTAAATAAGGCTTCTGGCTGGTATACTAAAGCAATATATACACCTCTAGCACATTAAGCGATATACTAGTCCTTTAGAGTTAAGGTTCTTATAGCTCCTCTTAATCCTATACTTATGGCAAGCTTAGTGCTAATCGTACTAAGGTTTATACATTATCATTCCTAAGTAAGCGTAATACTCCCGTTAGTTAGTAGCTAAATAACTCCACCATTAAACTTAATGGGCGTATTAATAGTAAGTTATTCCCGTTCCTTAGCTATAAACTTGGCCTTATACAGCTTGTTTTACTCTGCGTTTATAAAGGTCTTATCTACTAGGAATAGAGTATTATTAGTTTATAGGCCTATAATACCAAAGGATTCGTTACTCTGTAGAAGGCAGGGGTCGTATATAGACTAGTCTATATACAACTATTAAATATAATATAAGTGATATATCTTAAACCAGTGGTTACCGGCTTCTAGTACTCTATAGAGTGGTTTTACAACCTTTAAAATAGAGGCCTTATTAATCCCAAGTTGCTTAATCAGCTCGTGCGGAGGTTGTACATAGAACTCTCAATTTAGTGTGGTGGTTAATTATATATAGGCCTATAAAATATCTTAGAGGTAAAGTTGTGCCTATGGAAGCTTTATAGCGGCGATATAAAGAATTAGTCGTTGGCTAACTTATTAAATGGTTGGTAATTAGGTAAGAACCAGTTCCTTTTCTAAGTTATTATAAGCTTACATAACTAGTTAGGATTTCTTAAAGGCTTTATTAGTTCCCTTATTCTTAATCTCATTAATAAATCGCGAGTTAAAGAGTTATACGCCTTATAGTATATCCCTAAGTCTTATAATCTCAAAAACTCCCTTCTTAAGTAGACCAGTAAGCTCCTTCTATTAAAAGGCGCTAAATTAGGTACTAAATTAACTGTCATCCTATAGGTAGATGGTGATATCAGTTATGGCCGTAAATAGAGGGTATTTACAAGGGCGTCCTCTGCCTTGTTTTAGGGGTTGTTACTAAGCTTTAGTAGGTCTCTCTAAGATAGTCTTAGAAAGGGCTAACCTAAATAGAGGTTTAGGTGGCAATTCTAGTCCAATAATTTACTCCTGCAATTTAATTGCTTAAAGGTAGGGTTTTACAACTGTAGATTAGAAGGCTATAGGTCCACTAGATAGCTTAACAGTGTATATTTTACCCTTAATGGTAAGTAAGGTAAATAGCCTATCCTAATAGCCGCTTTGGCCAGTGTTTCCTTCTCTCTAGACTAAAACAGGCAAGTTTAGTGGGAGATTATGAATTATATTAGCATTAGGTCCGTTTTGTATATTTAGCGCGTTAGCGATCTATTGTTTAGCTTATAGCTTCTATATCTCTACTATAGCCTTTTTGATTGCGGCAGCGCGTTATATAATAGTAGGGGATGGTGCATCGGATTCGACTATTCGGGGGTAGGCTTTAAAGACTAAAAGTATAGGAACTAGTCCTTTAGGGCTAGCTAAATTGTTAATTACTTTAAACGCTATTTAGAGTCCTATCTCCTTATTAATATTAGGGATTTTAGTTATAATAATCTGGTAGGCTTGCCATAATAAACTATAGTAGCGCTCTACCATTCTAATAGAGTTATGTGCTTTAACCGGTACTCCCTTTATACTAATTCCCATAATAGTGGCGTATTGCTTAAATTCCTTACTAACAAAGTTCTTTCTAGCGTTATAGGTAATTAGGTCTGGTGGCCCTAGGTAGATATTAATCTAGCATATCTATAGAACGTCCTATATGTATTTAGCGCTGATGTCTTATAGCTATCTACCGGCTTAGAATCGCGTTCCTTTATTAATAATATATAGGAGGGGTAATCCGCTGATATATATAATATCGATAATAATATTATAGTTAAAATTAATGTTGTTTTATAGGGTAAAGCGGAATCTGCCTAGTAATTTGCTAAACTTCTAACAGTAATAGTAGAACTTAGTTAGTTGCTTAATGGCTATTCTATTAGTTTTATGGCTAGCATAGTAGAGTAGCTTTTACAATTTCTTAACTAAGGGATATCTAAATTGGCAATATAGGCGCCGTAGCTCTATATCTATTAAGTAGCAGGGGTTCGCGTTAAAGGATTTAGATAAATATAACTATAGTAATAAGCTCTATAGGAGAAATAGGTAGCCAAACCGTTGCACTACTAGCACTTTTTTGGTGTGAGTAATAACAACGTTTCTAAGGTTGTTATAGTAGATTTAGAGTCTGTCTATATCCACTAAATAGAGCAAGAAGGGGGTATCCGTATAAATAATATAAAACTGTATCTTGCCTATAAGGGTGACAATATCCATAGTTCTAATAGAGGTAGTAATTCCAATGCCGAACTACACGTTAACTTATCCTTTAGTTAAGGTATTAAGTCTTACAAATTAGTCCGCGTTCTGTAGTACCTGGAATTATCTGTAACCGGCTATAGACTTCTTTAATATACCAATATTAATTATAATTCCTATAAATACCGTAGAAGTATAGCGTGAAACGGCGGTTATTGTGTTGTAGTTAAACGGGTTAGTTTCCGTAGTAGGTTCCGTAGAGGTTATAGTAAGTAAGTAAGTGTAAGCCTTGTTAGCTAGTTCTACACTTATAGAGGTTGCTTTGTCTGTAGTAAGAGTCCTAAATAATATAAGGTAGTAGCTGTTAGGGTCTTCTAGTTCTTCCTTACTGTTATTATTATTAGTGTTTTTGTTAGCGTCTATATCTAATATAAGAGCTTTAAAAGTTTTATTATACTTATTATCGTTGTCTCCTTTATAGTAGATAGTGTATTGTCTAAAGCGTTCTTTAAAGTTACTGTTGCGGCCCTTGCTATTGTTAAAACGTCTTTTATACTTATTTCTAGAACGGTTCCGCTCCTCCTCTATATATTTCTATAAGCGGCAGCTCTCCTTTTAGTAAATATAGTACTTGGTCTTTAGGGACCTAACGGTGTTTTGTCTATAGAAGCGGGTTCGGTTATAGTTATTACAGATGTTATAGCGGTATATACGATCCATAAAGTAGGCTCCTTAAGACGGTCTTATTAAGGCCTAGGAAGGGTGTTCCTTCTCCTATATAACTATAGAAGATTGCAGCTTACTAATTAACTGGGAGAGGTCTTTAGAAGGGTTGGAAATGGTAATACAGTATACTGATACTCCTTAGCAAGCGGTAACTAGCTTATTTATAAGGAAGAGGTCTGTATAAAATTTTAGGTGTAATCTGTGGCGATGTTTTAAGAGCTTATTAAGGAGTAGTTAAAAACTTTAATAGATTTGCTTATTAGGGTTCTCATTAATAATTCCTTAGAAGTTAGTAGCGTTCTATTTAATAAGGTTTCTCTAATAGTACTCTGGTCCTTTAAAGAAGTAACACATGTAGTTATATGCCTTAGTAAATAATCTAGTTAAAAGGCTGCTATTATAGTAGTGATCCTGAGCAAGTCCCTTTAGCATAGTTAGGAATACAGTTATATAGCCTTTAGGAGGTAGACTAGCTCTCTTATAGATATTATAGAAGATAGTTAACTTAAAGTTAAAGCTATTACTTACTCTATTATACTTCTGGTCGTCTGTGTAGATCTTGGCGATAGTAGCTGCCTCTTTGCTGTATATAGGTAGGTATATAGCAGGGTCGGTATTAGCAGTACTAGGGTGAAGATACTGGGCAGGAGGAGCACTAGGTAGGGTAGAAGCGGTTGCTAAAGGGAGGGTAGAGGCAGTTGCCGTAGGCAATAATTGCTGGTTCTACGTCTGTAGGAGTTAAGTAAGAAGGGTAAGTAGTTAATCCTAGGTAGAGGTAGATGCAGCTTGCTATTAGGTAGCAGTTAGTGCAGTTTACTAGGGTATAGATGCAACAGCTAGTTGGGGTATTATAGGGGTAGGTATTTGCGTTCTAGGTATTATAGCTATAGCTATAGGCTGAATTGCAGGCGTTGGAGGTAGTGGAGGTAGTTAATAGTTTACAGGCGTTGGTACCATATGGGAAGGTAGTAGGCTATAGGGGGAGGTTATAGGAACTAAAGAGGCTATAACTGACAGGGTTATAGCTTAATTTGATATTAAAGCTGTTTGTATTAAGTTAAGTTATTCTCATAGTGCCACTGTAATTATAGGGCTGACTTCCTTGAGAGCTCCTATAATTTCCTTATTTGTCTATTCGTGAGGTTCCTCTTTTGTAAGGATATTATATAGAACCTTATAAAGTGGGTATCTATTGCTGTGTGTGGCGATATATACTCCTCTTTAGAGTAGGTGAGTACGGAGCTTTACTCTAGTAATAGAGCGTATCTTTCTGAAGTCCTTAATGGTAAAGCCTTTAAATTCTTCTTGGAATAGCGACCGTAGTATATAATCCGTAAAGTTCTTATATATATACTTATAGATTTTTGTTTCTATATATTCTTCCAGGTCTTCCTCTAAGGCAGTTGCTATATTAATCCCATAACCATGTCTAGCGATTCTCTCCTTCCATTTAGGATCCATTTTATTGTATAAAGCAGTGTACTAGTCCTTGTATATGTTTAGTTTAAGGTTAAGGTCAAGGTTAAGGTTAAGGTTAAGGTCGTTAAGGTAAGGGTGTTAAGGTAAGGGTGTTTTGGGTATGTATATTCTTTATAGCTGTCGGGCCTGTAAAGTTCTTAGCAAGATTACTATTCTCTCAGCAATCTGTTATATTGGCTGTAAGGCCAGTACAAATTCTCTTAAGCTTAAGGGAGGTCGCAATCTTCTCTAAGTAAAGATATAATTCTCTAGGCGATCTAACGCGTCAGCAGTTAAGCTAATACGTGGTCTTAAGCTTTGAGGGTGATGTAGCTTTCTCCTTTAACTGGAATAGACAAGGCCAGGCAATCCGTGTACTGTTTTTAATACGGTTCTTGAGCTCTAGCTTATTGCGTATTTCCTGATCTATACGTCTACTAATTAGTGTCGGTATACTCGCTTTATCAACGTACACGAATATCACTTATAGTGGTACGTATGCGGTGTTGAAGTTAGTAGTTGATTGTTGTCTAGAAGTAAGGGGTTGCTCCAAGGTTAGGTTAGCTAGCCTCGCTTCGTGGTCTCGTGACCACGTCATATAACTAACATTCCGACATATACTATTGTGGATAATATATATAATATATATAGAGCGCCAAAGGATAAAAACTGGAAGTACCTAATATAAATATATTGGGCACTAGATAAAAGAAAGTATAGGGATGCTAAGTATATATATAGATGGCACCTAGTAGAAGTATAGAGTTAAGGGGACCTAATACTTTAACTAGGAAGATTCCTTATAGAAGAATACCTAGAGGGATAACAGTAGTGGAATTGTCTAGAGAATACTTATTTATAGTATATAGAGGAAAATAAATAAACTAAGTATTGGCCTAAAGAGGACTAAGTATAAGTAGGATCTAGTAGCTAATAGTTAGAAAAAGGGGGGGCCTATAGGACTAGAGGGAGCCAGTGGTAGAGCCTTAGACCCTTAAGGGAATTCAAGGTTAATACCTGAATTTATAAGTTATATAGCAAGATTAGCAGTTTAAAGTGTTGGTAGATAGTGGAGTAATAAGGAACTATATATTACTAGTAGTAGTAGTAAAAAAAATAGGGTTACTATATAGATAAAAGGAGCACCTATATTTACTTATAATAATTTTAGGAGACTAGATAGCTTATAGAGGAGGCATTATTAATCTTAAAATAGGACCTATTTAGTTAACTATTAAAGGAAGACAGGTTAAGATGTCTTTTAATATCCTACTATTAGGAAAGGATAAGGCGATACTAGGAATGCCTTAATTATAGGAATATAATCTAAAAATTAATTAGGTTATAGGTTAGGTTAATATTAGGGATACTTAATAATATAAAGGGTAATAGCAAACCAAGTTGGTATAGTATTAAGTTAAAGTAATATATAAAGAGACTAAGCGAAGCTTAAGTTATATACTAAAGAGATACTATAAGTATGGAAAAAAGTTATAGTTACTAGAAAGTGAAAAGCTATTAGAGTATATAGTATGGGACTATAAGATAGAATTGGAACTAGGAACTAGTCTAAAATTCTTTCTAATCTATAAGCTTACTAAAATAGAGCTAGTAGCGCTTAAGGAGTTTATCTAAGAGAACCTATAAAAGGGATATCTTAGACTGTTATAGTCGTTAGTAGGATATCCAGTGTTATTTATCCTAAAGAAAAACGGAAAACTTAGAATGTGTATTAACTATAGATAGTTAAACAGCATTACCAGAAAGGATAAGTATCTTTTACCCTTAATTAGCGAAATCTAAGACAGGATAGGCAATGTAAAAATCTTTATAAAGATAGATCTAAGGTGGGTATACTATTAAATTAGAATTAAGGAAGGCAATAAATAGAAGGCAGCCTTTAGGTTAAAGGAAGGACTATATAAGCCGTTAGTTATGCAGTTTGGACTTATAAATACACTAGTAATGTTTTAGAAACAAATTAACAGCGTATTAGGAGAACACTTTAACAAATTTGTTATAGTATACCTTAACAATATTATTATCTACTTAATAAGTAAGGAAGAGTATAGAGAATATATTAAGTGGGTCTTAAAGAGACTATAAGAAGAAAAGATGCTAGTAGCAATTAAGAAATGCGAGTTCTTTACTAGGAAGACTGATTTTATAGGTATTGGTATCACTTCCGGTAATATATATTGCTATTATAATAGTATTAGGTGGTAACTGATTTGATTAATGCTTTTTTTTATTCTCCTATTCTATAGGTGGAATTTAGTGGATTTCCTAAGCTCGCTTAGCTTACGTAGTCGCGTGCAGCTATATTGCGAAACCTTGTTTAGATACTAGGGACATTTGGTTTTATAACAGTGCTTAAGCGCACTACCTACCAAATTCTGCTAAATTCTGCTATATTACTAAAGTAACTAATTACAATTTTCTATGCCCGGCATGGAAAATTACTATTAGCTTGCTTACTACTAGTGCCTTAGCTGCTGGCTTAATATCTTTACGCTCTCTATTTCTACCTTTCCGTCTTCTCCTCTCTCTACCCACTTAGTAACCTATAGCTTAATTATATTTATATTAATTAGGTCCTTTAACGCCTAATAAGGTTTAGGTTTTATTATAGCATCTATAGGATTACTGCCTCTATTAATCTATTTAATCTCTACTATTTCTCTTCTTTTATATAATTACCGTAGACATATTAGGTTAACTATAAGTTATTTCTCTTATATTGTTCTAAGTTTAACTAAGTAATTATATAGAGATTTTAAATCAGTATGGAGGATAACTGGTAGTTATTTAAGTTATAGGATCTTCTTAATAGTTGCTTTAATTATAGCTCTAGTATTAAATCCGTGGGCCATTTTATATAATTTAGATATTAAGATACTTTATATAACTCGCTTATAATTAATAGATAATTAATAGATAATATTGGCCTTATTGTTTTTGTCTATAAGTATAATAATAAAGCCGATTTAGGATAAGAGGTTATAGTTATTGGTAAAGGACGAGTCTATAAATATTATTAGTTTAAGAGTACTTATATTAAGTCGTATAAAGCAAAGTCCTTAGGAGGGATTATTAATTTGCTATTATAGCCGCTTATTAAGCTACTTCGCGTATTTCTTCTTTAGATTAATAACTTATGCTATAAATAAGAGATTAAAGGCAGCTTCTAGTTAGTAAACTGTGGCAATATAGGCTCCTCTTACTCTCTAAGCAATATACTAGTCCTTTAGTATAACTGCCTTATAGACCTCCCCTCTAGAGCTAGTTAGGTCTATAGCCTTTATAGTAACCAACTTTAGATTCTAGCATTAATATTCCTAGGTAAGGACTATTAAGTCCTTGTCTTGCTTAATATAGCCTCTATTAAACTTAATTAGGGTAGTCTAGATAAGCTTCTCTCTCTCCTTAGCTAAAAAACTTACCTCTTAGAGTTTCGTCTCTTTAATTTCTGTAAAGGTCTTATTAGTAAGGAATAATATATTATTAGTCTATAATCCTATAATTTTAAGGCCGTTGCTGTTTATATATAGTAAGTAGGGGTTATATATTAACTGGTTTATCTATAGCTTATTAAGGTAGTGGTAGTAGTATATATTAAACTAATAGTTACTAGCTTTTGGGACACTATATAGTGGTTTAATAACTCTTAGGATTAATCTATCCTTTAGTCTAAGTTCTAGTGGTAGGCATATAAAGAAGTCTCTGTTTAGGTGGGTACTAGACTATATATAAGCTTATAAGATATTATATAGGTATAAAGAGGCTAGTCTTCTTTTATTTTCTTATAGGGTTGCTATAAGTGCTAGGATAATTCTTTAGCTAATATATTAAATAGTTAATAACTATATTAGAACTAAATCTTTACTATAGTTATTATAGGCTTATATAACTAGTCTAGACTTCTTAAAGGCCTTATCTATTCTAGCGTTTTTAATCTTATTAATAAACCAGGAGTTAAAGATTCTAACTCCTTTTAGGATATCTGCTGTATTAATAAACTTAAAGATGCCTTTCTTAAGTAAACCGTTTATCTCCTTATATTAAGACTCTGTAAATAACAGAAAGGTACACTTAAAGGTTATAGTATTAGGTTTTATTAGGCTGTTATTAATAAATATTAATATATCTGTAATGTTTTACTAGGACTTTATTAGCAATTATTATATCTATTTTAATCTTTGGGGGGGTGCACTAGCTACTAATTCCTTAGTTAGTTCCTTAATTAGTTCTTCCTCTAGTTCCTTATTAGATTCCTCTAGTTTAGGTTATAGGTATAGCTTTACTGCTATGGTCCTAAAGTTAGTAGGTCTACTAGGGAGCTATACCTTATATATCTCTTTATTAATTCTAAGCAACTTAAATAGGCTAGTCTATCTGCCGCTCTATTTAGTATTGCCTTTATACTATATAAGTACTTCTAAGTTAAGGGGGAGGTTGTAGATTATAGTGACAGATAGACTATTTTATTGGTTTAGTGCTTTATTAACTTGCTTCTTTACCCTAATCCTTATAATCTCCTCTATAGCCTTCTTTATAGCTGCCGCTTACTATAATAGGTAGGTTAAGTTCGCTTATTTAAGGGTAGGTACTAAAGATAAGTAGTGTTAGGACCAAGCCGTCTAGGCCAGCTATATTATTGGTGGCTTTTACTACTATTTATAGAGCTAATTCCTTAACTATTCCTAAGTCCTATAGCTCCTCTATAATTATCTAGTATACTTAGTATAGGGTTAGATAAGCTTTTTCTACTATTTTAATAGACTAGTAAGCTTCTACTAGAACACTCTTAGTTAATATAGCCATTGCTATAGCGTATTATTAGAACTCCTTGCTTATAAAGTTTTTTCTAGTATTATAGGTGATATAGTTAGGTGGTCTAATATAGGTGTCAATCTAGTATAGTTATAGGGTATTCTAGGTATACTTTACGGAGATATTATATAGCCATCTTATGGCTTAAAATTTGGTAGCTTTATTAATAATATAGAGGATAGGGTTTCTATTAATATATATAATATTAATAAAAATAGAATGGTTAAAATCAGAATCTTGGTCTTCTTATAATATGAACTTAAACTATCTAGGGGATTTGCTATGTTTTTAGTAGTAGGAATAGTACTTAGTAAGGTAGTTAATAACCTACTTATTAATATTATTGTAGCTAGAGCGTTCTAGTACCTTATATAGCTTATCTGCCAATAGATATCTAAAGCAGCAGTAGAGTTGGTAGAGTTTAGTAGTAGTTAGGTAATAAGGGTTTTAATTAAATAAGTAGGTTATAAATAACCGTAGTGACTCTTCCTATAATAAGAAGGGGTAACTAAATTAGCGAACTACTAGTACTAATTTTGTTAGCGTAACTAGGATATTCTTAAGGTTATTATAATAGACCTTTAGTGTGTCTATATCTGCAAGATATAGTAAGAAAGGTGTATCGGCCTTTATAATATAAAACTTAATATTACTAACTGGTGTATTAACTATAACGGAGCTAATAGAAGAGGTAGAGCCAATACCAAACTAGATATTAATAGTGCCGGCCTTTAAGGTATTATTGTAGTAAGTAGTTGGGTAAGTGCTAGTAATTATATAGGTAAAGGATTAATCCGCTAAGTTAGTTATAGTATTAATGGCTCCTTTATACTATATTATTTTAAAAGAGGTAAAAAATAGTTTGGTCTATTCCTAAGTTAGAGATACTAGTAGTGACTTAATATTAATTATAAGAGCTTTTATTACGTTATTAATAGATTCTAAGTTAAGTTTATTATTATAATCTATTCCCTTATACTTAATAATATACTGCTTAGCATATCTATTAAAGCGGCAGTTAAATCTATCCTTAAACTTCTTCTTTAATTTATTACATTCTTCTCTTAAGTATTTAGATAACTAGTAACCTTCCTTATAGCAAACAAAGTAGCGCTTCTTAGGTAGTATATATTAGTTAGGTGGTCTATTATATAGTTAAGACAGTAGTTAGGGGTACTGCTTATAGTAACAGCGGTCAGTAAAGAAAGCTTAGGGGTTCTTATTATTTAACTTTTTAAAAGTTATAATAAAAGATTATAGGTTATTAATTAAGCTAGTTAGGCTGTTAGAAGGTTTAAAGTATATATATTAACAAGCTAGTAACTCCTAGTAAGCGTTAATAAATTTATTATAGAGGAACTTATTAGTATATAAGTCTGGGTTAAGACCGTACTAGAGATGTCTTAGTTCTTTAATAAGCAATTATAGGGTTGGTTTTCTAATATTCTCGCCTTTGCTTATTATAGACCTTAAGGTTGTTAAGTTCTATTGCCCTAGTATACTGTGCCTATACTTAGGTCCCTTAAAGTAGTTATATATAGCGTTGTAGATTTAGTTAAATAAAAGGGTTAGGGTGACGTTTTTAAGGTTAGTATAGTAGTGGTTAAGTGCTAAGCCGCGTAATATTATAGGGTAGGCTTTAACCTTGGCTTTTTAGAGTATATTAGCTCTGCTGTAAAGGTTATAAAAGATAGTAAGTTTAAAGTTAAAATTATTATCTTCTCCGCTGTACTTGTTGTCTTCTATATATATCTTTATAAGGTTTGTTAACTCCTTGCTAAAACCCTAGTTTTAGTTCTATCTAGATAGTCCTATTATTATTAGTAGATTAATATAAGGTTGGTTTTATTATATTGGTAAGGTAGGTTATATAGGTAGTGTTATAGGTAGGATAGGGTTTATAGGTGGTATTATAAGTAGGGTAGGGTTTATAGTTAGTAAGGTTAAGATTAGGGTTTTAATGGTATTAGTACTGGTAAAGTTGTTCTTAAAAAGGTAGTTAATTTGTCCTAAATTAAACTTCCCTCCAGTTGCTATATACTTCTTAATCTTAAGCTTAGTCTATTCTATAGGATCCTCTTTTTATAAGGTATTAAAGAGTAACTATAGGGCTATAATATATCTGTTCTTTTTACTGTGGTTTGCAAAAGTATTGCGAAAATCAAATTAAGCGAGCCACGCACACACAACATCGACTTTTGGTCAGTTCACCATATAAATCGTATGCCTACCACGCCTGATACGCTTATATTTGCCTTTTATGCCAAAACGAATCCCTTAATAGCAGCTTCATCAAATTCTAGTAGCTTTTCTATTTAATTGGTCTATTAAGTGTATTGCAGCAGCTACTAAGTTACACCTTTTAACTATATACCGATTTCAGCTTAATCTTGACCTCTATAGGGAGGCATACCCCCCCCCCTAATCTTAAGATTGGGCGGCTAAGAGCTATAGATAAGGCATATGAGAAAGTTTATAATATATAATATTATAGTGTTAAGTGTACTAATATTTATATAGGCCCTTATTGCTTACCTAGAGGACCGCCTAACTGCCTTCCTTAACAAAATGGCCTGGTTTCTATGGGACAATTGTAATATTATAGTATCCTTCTCATCAATTTGGCAAACTCTCCAACGTAATAGGTGGAGTAGAAAGGCTGTATAAAGGAAAGCGCAGGAGCGCTCCAAGGACCTACGTGCTGCATAGAAAGGACGCCAATATACATAGGACGTTAATCGCCTTATATTTATTAACGAATCAGGCGCCAATAAGAGGACTGGGTATAGGAAGTTTGGCTGGAGCCCCGTAAATGTTCCTGCAATTAATACTGCATTAATTAAGCAATTAGAACACTGGAGTATTCTCCCTGCCTATATAATTAACGGCTACCTCCCTAGGACTTTTATCTGGCAGGGCTTAATTACTGCCGAAATATTTAACGCCTGGATTAAATCTACAGTTCTACCACATTATATTCCTAGCCATATGATCTTAGTATTAGATAACGCTTTAATACATAAAAGCCAGGTAAGGAAATGATTGCGTATATAGTAGAGCTATATATTCTAACTAGTAGATATAGGAATTTATAAACCTCTGTGCAGCCGCCTAAATCTATATTGAGTATCTTCCTCCTTATTGCCCAGAGTTTAACCTAATTAAACTTTCTTTTTACGATCTAAAGGCGTGGATTTAATTAAACTTTAATATAATTAAGGACTATTAAAGCTTTGGTGCATTCCTGCAGTTTGGTATACAGTGTATAGGATTACGTCGCTTAGTAAAAGGACACTTTTGGCAGGCTGGCTACCTAGTAGAGAACTAGTTTGGGACACAATCTTTTATAATCTGGTGCTAGGTATATAGAAATCAATAACTTACTGTCCCTTTTGTATTGCTTAAAACGTCTTAAGCTTACGCCTTAGTCGTAGTAGGAGGCCTGCTGCGAGGCCTAACTTCTCCTCCTATACCTGCCCACTTATCCCTATACGCAAGGCCTCTAAGTTATAGAAGTTCTTAATAAGTATATTAAGAATAAATTCAAGCTCAGTTTAAAGCTTTGGTGTCATCCAGTTAGGCCATTTTTTTACCCAGTTAAAGAATTCGCGAAGCCTTTCCTCAGAATCAGAGTCGCTAGTAATAGGACTAGTTGGTAGCGCTAGCGGCGGTGCAGGGGGGGTAGCTACTAAAGCCGGAGCTACCAGAGGTGGCTAAGGTGGTTGCTAAGGTGGTTAAAATAAGTTCTGTTATCCTCCAGTGTTGGTATAGTAGTTAGGGGGGGGGTCCTATAGGGGGGGGGCATATTGGCCTTGGGTAGGATAATAGCCATAATCATCAACTCCTAATTGAAAATATCCTCCTGGCCCGTGCGCCCGCCACCCACCCCCTCTCCCCACACCCCCCATAGCTCCATTCTTAACTAAAAAACGGACGGTAATAGCAGCAGGAGGTTCCTCCTCAGTAGCTTTGCCATCTTTAATTTAATTGCCCCAAGCCCTCATTATAAGGTAATTAACTGGGTAGTAAGAACAAGGAAGCTCTAGGTTCCCATTTACCCAGCAGGTCCCCCCACTATTAATGCATATTTTTATGCTATAAGGCTACCGGAAGGCCACCAAAGGAGCTAGATTACCTAAAAGAACTTCTGCTAAGATGCTTTCAGGTAGGGCAAGATACTAGGCAACAGTTGCACTTATATTGCCCTTCTTCTTAGGTATATTAGATATACCTAGGTTAAGAATATTTAATAGATGCGCGCTCATCTGCGTACTGCCCAGTAAGGCAATACTAGAAGTATAAGGAGAGGCGTATTCCAGAGCAGGTGGAGACGTCTCAGTTAATGTAACTACTACTTCCATGCGTAGTCCTTTCTTCTTATTTATATGCCAGGTCCTCATAATTTCATCAAGCTTGTAGACGTGTACTTTAGTATAGATATCTTGCGGGACAATATCGCAAGCCATTATATAATTGTAGGAAGCGGCTGCCCTAATAGAGTACTTATCCTTAAAGGATCTATTTAGATAATTGGCTTTAACTTCATTAATCCAGCAGTTGATTTTAGTAAGAAGCTCTCCACCAATAATACGCTACGCGGAAGTTGAAGCAAGGTCTGCCTCTGCTACGCGGGCTTTCCAAATTGCTATATAGTATATCCATACTATATCGGGCTCCGAGGGAGTTGGCGAGCTTAAATCTACGCTAATAACTTAATCAGGTATATTTTTACGTCTCAGCGGAGGCCTTAAAGGATTGGTAGCTTTAGTAGGCTTCTTCCTAGATGTCAACTTTAGATTCAAACTATTCTGGCTTGAACGCCTAGCAGGCTTCTAAGTATACTGGGCGACTCTAGCAGCTGCAGGAGCTTCTGCAGCACCTCTAGTTGGACAAACTATACGCTCACTAGCTGTTTAAAAGCCTTCCTCTTCCTCTGGAGGCTCACGAGGCTCCCGCTTACTATCTCTTGCAAAAGATCGGGAACTCGCTTAGAGCCGAACATCGCGTATCACCCCACCCTATCAAAACGATATACCCCCTATAACTTTACCAATATATCTTTATATTTTATAGATAGGGCCTTATTTTATAGTCTTTTACTAGAGCTATAAAACTAGCCCTTATTTATATAATTTAGGGCTGTTTTGGTGGAGTTATAGGGGGTGCTTATTTTTAGGCATGGAGGGGTCGCGCAGAGCCTCAATTTTAGTTTTACGGCCACCCCCTATAGCCCCACTAATACCGCTCTATATTTAATAAATAAAGCCCTATTTTATAGCCCTAGAATAAAGCTATAAAATAGGCCTCTATTTATAAAATATAGAGCTATAT